>Ga0209417_1000239_pt1 | contig 145803 bp, 101 predicted proteins | sample RifGroF2_FD_184002 | JGI IMG/M metagenome (GOLD analysis project Ga0209417, IMG submission 184002) | Groundwater microbial communities from Rifle, Colorado, USA - Groundwater F2 (SPAdes) (version 2) | ecosystem: Environmental > Aquatic > Deep subsurface > Groundwater | place: Rifle, Colorado... | reverse complement strand
TTAAGGAATTTAGTGCTTCTTCAAACAACTCTTCTAATTCCTTTTTCTCGATTTTTTGTTCTTTCATAATTGTCATAAGTTAATACTTTTTTTTATTATCTCATGACACACTTATTTTAACACCCTCTGTATTTTCAACTCATAACTCAAACTCATAACTCATAACCTATAACCTATAACCTATAACCTATAACCTATAACCTATAACCTATAACCTATAACCTATAACCTATAACAACCCATGACTAATAAATCCTGCCAAACCTACCCGGATTATAGCTCCGCATCATATCATAAATAATCTCAAAAACATCCTCTGCATTGGGATTTGAAAAATAATCGCCATCGGTGCCGTAGGCCGGACGATGTTCTGCCCCGGTTAGTGTTCGTGGTTCCATGTCCAGATATCTGAAAGCGCCCTGTTCTTCGAGTACTTTCTGCATCATGAAAGCAGTGGCTCCGCCCGGCACATCCTCATCGAAGAAAACAATTTTATTTGTCTTTTTGACAGATTCAAGAATGACTTTATTAATGTCAAAGGGGAGTAGGGTTTGTACATCGATAAGCTCTACGCTCACACCAAAATCCTTAAGTTGTTTCACAGCATCCTGGGCAATGCGCACACATGAACCGTAAGTGACAAGTGTAATATCGGTGCCTGTTTCAAGAATCTCCGGAATTCCCAGCGGTACTTTAAATTCGCCCATGTTTTCGGGCCTTCTTTCTTTCAGGCGATAGCCGTTCAGAGGTTCAATAACCAGCGCTGAATCTTCACCTTCGAAAAGTGTATTATAGAAACCGGCTGCTTGTGTCATGTTTCGTGGTACGCATACATACACCCCGCGAATGGAGTTGATAACCATACTCAGGGGTGATCCCGAATGCCATATTCCTTCTAAACGGTGACCACGGGTGCTTATAACAACCGGAGCTTTTTGTCCGCCCCCGGTGCGGTAATGCGTGGTAGCCAAATCGTCACTTAAAGTTTGCAAAGCATAAAGCAGATAATCGAAATATTGAATTTCAACCAAAGGACGCATTCCGCGGAGTGCGAGACCAATTCCCTGACCTAAAATGGTAGTTTCGCGGATGCCTGTATCAGTAACCCGAAGCTCACCGTATTTTTGCTGCATGCCTTCCATGCTTTGATTTACCCCGCCAATATTGCCGGTATCTTCGCCAAATGTGACCATTAACGGGTATTTCCCGAACATTTTGTCAAAATTATCGCGCAGGATTTCTCTTCCGTTAACCAAAGGTGAATTTTCATTGAATATTACCGGAACGTCTTTTATCCGAAGTGCCGACATTTTATCTTCAATGTACAGATGAGAATGGTAACGTGGATTTGCATCTTCATAATTTCTTTTTAGCCAATCAGATAAGTCGGTTTGCAGTTTTTTTCTAATAGTGCAATCGGTACATACGTTGCGAAGTATTTTTTTTGCAGAGCTGAAATTGTCCTTTCTGATTGGATTCGGTATATTTCTTAAATCATTGGTAATCAGTCCGACTTTATCTACCTTTTCGCGCTTACAAACACATGACCTGTTGTCAATGATCCTGACAAGCTCATCGCGTTCGGCTTTGATGGGATCAGAATAATCAGACCATGCTTTGTTTTTTGCATCACGGACTTTTTCAGCAGCTTTGTTTTCAATTTCATTAAGGGTGTTTTCATCTGAAAGATTTGAAGAAACGATCCATTCCTTCATTTTTTTGATGGGGTCAAATTCGGTTTCCCACTCCAACCGTTCCTTTGATTTATATCTTTCATGAGATCCCGAAGTGGAATGACCTTGAGGTTGAGTAACTTCTTCGATATGAATGACAACCGGAATATGTTCGGTGCGGCATCTGTGGATGGCTTCACGGTATGTTTTGACGCAGCCCGGATAATCCCATCCTTTTGCTTTATAAATATAAATGCCGTTTGTGCCGTCAGATTTCTCAAAGCCTCTGAGTGCCTCAGAAATACTTTGTTTTACGGTTTGATATTTTTTAGGTACAGATATTCCGAAGCCATCATCCCATATTGAGATGGCTAATGGCACTTGTAGAACCGCAGCGGCGTTCATGGTTTCCCAAAAATGCCCTTCTGAAGTGCTGGCATCCCCGATGGTTCCAAAAGCTACTTCATTTCCTGAAACAGAAAATGTATTAAATGAATGCAGGTCTTTGATGTTTCTGAAAAGTTTTGATGCGTATGCCAATCCAAGCAATCTGGGCATCTGACCTGCTGTGGGAGATATATCTGCTGATGAGTTTTTTTGTTTGGTAAGATCACGCCATGTTCCGTCATTATTTACATTTCTTGTTGAAAAATGGTTATTGAAAGACCTTCCGGCATTCCCCGGATTCAGATTTTTATCAGTCTGCCCGTAAAGCTGTGCGAAGAACTCCTCAGGCGAAAACATTCCCGCCGCCATCATAAACGTCTGGTCACGGTAATACCCCGAGCGCCAGTCACCATTTTGAAAAACTTTTGCCATGGCTATCTGGGCAATTTCTTTTCCGTCGCCGAAAATTCCGAATTTTGCTTTCCCCCCAAGTACTTCTTTTCTTCCCAAAATGCTTAGGTTGCGACTCAAATTAGCTGTAAAATAATCATTAAGGACTTCTTTTTTAAAATCTTCGAAGGTTATATTTTGATTTTCCATTGTTAACGAATTAGAATATAAAAGTAATTTATTTCGAAACAAAGTTAATAAGAATTATTCTAAATAAGAAAAATAGCTATTGATTTTCATTGTTGATGGACTAAACAAGTTGTCAGGTTAACCGTTCCGAACTCTGGCATAATAACCCCTGCAGTTATGATGGGGTTATTCAAGGTCGGCATGTAATGGCCTTTTGGACTGACTATAGTGGTAAAGAATAAAAAAAGTCTGAAAAAACTTGACTTTATAATTAAATATCTATATATTTGTATATATGAATATAAATTAATTAATACTTTGCAATTATGTTAGAAAAATTTATGGAAATCAATGGAGTTGTCGCAGCCGGAGAATTCTCGAAAGAAGACGGAAAACTTGTTAAATCCTATGGAGAAATTGAATCTGATCTTGCATCATTAATGGCCGCTTTGTGTGGAAAAGCAAACAGTGTTTTGTCCGAAAGCATTGCTGAATATAATAAGCACAGCAAAAGAAATTGGGATGGTTTTAAAGGATGGGCTCTTTCATCAGGTGATTTTTCATTATGCGTAATGGATAATTTTGGTGTAATTGCTGAAACAGCAAAGGCCGATTTTAATCAGATCTTTTTCCAGTTAAGAATGGCAGCCAGTTACAAGTTTGAATATAATAATATGTAACAAACCGTTTTGGCCCCTTTTAAAAAACTCATGGAATCATGGGTTTTTTATTTTTAGAATTGTTCTAAATAAGGAAAATAATTGTATATTTGTAAAAAAAAAGAATGGAGACATTTCTTACAACCATATTAATTGCCGGCATACTTCTTCTGCTTTCAGTCATTTTTCTGGCTACTCAGATGATTTTGAAAAAAGATGGTAAATTTCCCGAAACCGAGGTAAGTCAGAATGAAAACATGAAAAAGCTGGGAATTACCTGCGCAAAATGTGATGAAGAAAAGAGTTGTTCACTTACTTCATTGAAAACTGACGTGGGAGAAAAGTAAAAAAACATACTTGTTTTGACATTTTGGCCTGTTTTTTGTATCTTTTCACAGGATTAATTTCGGAAATATGAAAAAGATATACCTGACCACAAATCTTATATTTGCAATATTGCTTTTTTCGGTTTTAGCCGGATGTTATCATGATTCAGATTATTATTACCATGAGGCAAATAACTATACCGGTTCAAACGATGATAATAAAAACAAAATTGACAAGGCTGTTCTCGATTACATTGTTTATAAGCCTGGTTCTTACTGGATTTACTACCTCGATTCCCTGAGCACCGATACTATTATGGTAGACAGTCTGGTCAGCGATTCTATTCCGTTTAATATCAACAGGCGGACTTTCTACGAAGAAAGAATCAGGGTTTATTACCATTCAACATATTATGGATTCAGCTTTTATGATTTGGCGTCGGGTAGGAATGAATTTGTTGAAAGAATTAGAAATCTAAGTGATTCAACATTTGTTTCGGATTATATTTTCATGAATCCGCCTGAAGACAATACCTTGCTATATTTTGACTGGAAAGACGTTTATGAGGTTGATGGTGAAGATTATTATGATGTATATAAAGTTACTTCACCAGGGAACTCTGTTTTTTATAATAGCGATACCCTTTTGGATGAGGAAGTGACCATGTACCATTATTTTGCCCGGGATATAGGTCTCATTAAACGCACTAATGTTGATCTGGACGAAAAATGGATTTTAATTGAATATGATGTGTATAAATAAAAACCCCGAAATATGAAAACTGCACTATTAACATTGGTACTGATTGTTTTTGCAATCAATATTTTGCCTGCTCAAAACGATGATGTGTATTTTACCCCCGGACCAGCTAAGGACAGCTCCGATGTAATAAAACTTGAATACAGTTTTTATTCTACTATAGCAGGAAAGGAACTAAATTATCTGAATAAAACACAATCCTGCCTGGATGTCAGATATAGAAAAAAGGCCATATCTCGTTTGCATGAGGGAGCTACCATGATGTATCTCACAAAGAATGATATTGTTGATGAACAAAATCCCAAATACCTCGTTGGGGTTATTTCAGGGTTCAAAGGCGATACCATTTATATGATTCATGCTGATGGTGATAAATATCGCGATTATCCGGTTGCTCTTGCCGACCTTACTCTTGTAGGCGTTTCACCAAATCCAAATGATTTTATAGTTAAAGAAGGCGAAAAACCTTATGCTTCAGTGCGAATAGTTAACCTGAATAAACCTTTCTACACTGCTGAAATCAGAAATGTAAAGGATAGAAAATATCAACAAACAACCATCGAGTTTATTTCTCCGGTTTTGTTACAAATTTTAGTTGATTTGTTGGTTGTGGGAATGTACTCATTGACTTATTGGTAGGAGAATTGCATTTCCTGTCCAATATTATTCCCCTGTAGTATATTTGAGATTTTCAAATTCCCCGTTTGTAATACTGATGTTGCCTTCGGGAGCGGTGGCATTGAAATGAAAAGATCCGGATATGCGATGCTCTCTTTTTTTGTGTTTGGTTATGATTACTTCGCCTGATGTGGCAGTATAAACTTCTTCGGGATTTTCTTCGATATTCCTTACGAAAGTGGCTGAAAACTCAACTTTTGTGGAGTCGGCAAAAAGGGTGTAAGTATCCTCTTCATCGCCATAAACAGTAAGGATAATCACTTTCTCATCTTCAGAGGTTCCGGTAATAATAAAATGATTGTTTTGGTCCAATTCGGCAATCCTTGTAATAGTACACCATTCTGATCCTTCAGCAGTAGCGTTCATGGAGGATTCAAAATCCTCATCGTTTCTGCATCCTGAAAAAGCAATAATTAATAAAAGAAATATAACAGGAATAATTTTCATTTATCTGAATTGTTCCAGGGTGGGGTTGGGGATGCGGTTTCCACTTTCATCCCAGCACATTTGTTTGATATTTTTATCCTTTTCAAAAATCATCTCCGTTTTTTTAACCCCGTTTTTATAATAATATATGCTGTTCCCGTCTTTTAAACCATCTTTGAATTCTGTTGACCGCTTGATAACGCCGGTTTTGTACCACCAGATCCATTTTCCCTCTTTTTTTCCGTCGATAAATTTTCCGGCCATTCCTTTTTCACCTGTTTCATATTTGGTGTAGCAATTTCCTGAATAAGGAGATTTCTCACCAATAACATACATTATATCTCCTTTACTTTCAAGCTGATCGAAAGAAATAGTCCTGTCCTGGGAAAAAGACAGTAAAAACACAAAATTTAACAGTACAAAAATAATAGTCCTCATTTTACCATTAATTTAAAATCAAAAATACGAAAAAAAAATTAAAAAGTTCCCTTAAAATGCAGGATGTGAATAAAACATTATAAATTTTTAACATGTAACCATCATTAAATCAGTGAGACTATAATTTCAGGAACGATAGTGAACTGAAATTATCTAGTCGAACTGATCCCGAGTGAAACCGAGGGATCTCTTGGTTTTATTGGCTTCGCCTAGCTCGTAAACACGGTTCCTCTCCCCTTGGGGCGGATATATATATAAATCCTTCGCTGATACCCCGCTGCTTTGCGGTGGGATTGTTCATTTTAGCTTAAATGATGTAATAGTGCTATTTTTTTTATCAAGTATGGCATAACCGCTGTTGTTTTTTCCTGAAGCGACCGGAGGAACGCAAAATTGCTGGGTTTTTCCTGATATTTTAATTTCTGAAAACACTCTGAATGAACTATTCAGCTTCCTGATATATTGAAATCCATTGGGGTGCACATGCCCACAAATTCCTGTGTGGCACCCGTATTTTTTTATAAACCTGAAATGTTTCCATGCAGAAAATGGATTGTTTACAAATTTCTTCAGTGAACCTGATAGGTCGGGGAATAAGTAATGTGAAATAAAAAATCTATCCTGGTAAATTGCAAATTCGGGACAAGACTTCAGAAATTCAATATTATCGGATGATAGCTTAACGGGAAAATCATCATCATATATCCATAATTTGTCTGCGAAAAGTCTTGATTTTTTCGAAGTTTCCATTGTAAACCAGTCTTGTGGATATATAATCCCCGCCTTAAATTCAGTTAACCTGCCTATGTGATACAAATCGTGGTTGCCCAAAACAGTATTTACACAGTTTTTTCTTATAATTTCAACACATTCATCGGCATTTCTTGTTTCCTCATAATGGTAAAATGGTTTGGCATACCCAACGATATCGCCCATACAAATCAATTCGGTACAGCCCGCTTTTTCAAGAGCAGTTATTATTTTTTTGAGGGAAACCAAATCCTCATGAATATCAGTGATCAGACCTGTTAGCATCTGTTTTTTTTGTAAAGTTAATTTTTTTTTAATGGTGCGTTGCTAAAACCATAACCATAATGCATGGGTTTTGATATTAGACCAATTAGTCATATATTTGCAATAATTGAAGGTAAAATGAAAAATAATCCTAAAAAACGTGAAATAGCTGTTGCTGCTTTTGAGCTTTTTGATAAAAAGGGATTTCACGGAACTGGCATAAATGAAATAATCGAAGCTGCCGGTATTCCAAAGGGAACGTTCTATCATTATTATAATAGCAAAGAAGAAGTGGCTCTCGAGGTACTGTCCTATTACCGTGAAAAAATCACTTTAGCTATGGATGTAATTCTTTGCGATTATTCTAAAGATCCGCTTGACAGAATTTTTTCACTTTATGCTCAATATATTGAATCATATATCAAAAAAAGTGAAATGCCTTATTCCAATTTTGCCAGCAAAATGTCGCAAGAGGCAGGGGAGGAGCATCCTCGTATTAAAGATCAGGCAAATAACGTTTTTTTTGATATTCGTGAATCAATTTCTGAGTGTATAAAAGAGGCGCAGGGATTTGGAATTATTGACTTATCGTTTGATTCCCGCATGCTTGCTGAAATGATTATTTATTGCTGGGAAGGAGCTTTGCTCCGGATGAGAGGAACACAAAGTGTTGAACCGCTCTTTATTTTTGAGGATATCATGAAAAACCTTTTTTTGAATGCCCGCAGCAAAATGTGAAAATATTTTATGATTTTTTATTTGACCTGTATATATTAAATACCTTAAATTTGGAAAAAACTTAAACTTAATTTATATGAAAAATTTGAAAACTGCATTTGTTTATTTTATGGCCCTGACTTTCTTAGGAATGACAGTCCTGTCAAGTTGTAAAAAGAAAGATGATGATGACAACGATCCCGATACAACAAAAAAATATGCGCTTGTTATTGAAAACGGTGCACAAACAATTAATCCTGAACAAACAATTACTTATTCTGCAAAACTTGTTGATGTGAATGGAAATGTAACTACTCCGAGCGGAGTTACCTGGACCACATCCAGTACCGAAGTTTGTACCATTTCAGGTGCCGGTGTTGTTGGAGTGGTTGCAAGTGGAACAGTTACCATTACTGCATCAGTAAGTGTTGATGGTGTTACCTATACAGCATCTGTTCCTCTCGGAATTATGATGCCATCTGTTTTTGCTGTAGCTCCGTCTGCAATTATTTACGAAGTGGGCGGCTCTATTCAACTTGAAACAGTTTATTTCTCTCCGACCGCTACAGTTCCCTCCTGCACATTTACATCAAGCAACACAGCAGTTGCTACTGTAAGTTCAGGCGGATTGGTTACTTTTACAGGTGTTGGCTCATGCGGCATTACTGTTACTGCTACCAACCTTGATGGTTCTCCTTCAGTGATTGTCCCTGTTCTGGTTGTCGGAGTTCCTGAAATAACTCTCCCGATTGTCAGAATTGAAGTGGATCCTCCATCAAAAGACCTCTTTAAAAATGAAACACAAACTTTGACTGCTACTGCATATAATGGAGAAGATGCAGTTGTTTCAACTACTTTTACATGGAAATCACTCGATCCTAATATTGCTACTGTAAATGCCAGTGGACTGGTTACTCCTTTGAAAACAGGAAAAACTTATATTCAGGCTTTCTCAGACGGAATTATTGGTCAGGCCGAAATCATTGTAAACCCCGACACCCTGGTTGTTGTTGATCCAATCTATTTTTCTATACCTCAGGGCGGAACAAAGCAATTTACTGCAACAGCTTACCATATCACCAGAACTACCTGTACTCCAATGACCGGAATTACTTTCGACTGGATGATCCCGACTTATGGTATTTCTGTTTTTGATATTGCTACTGTTAATGCTACCGGTTTAGTTACCCTTAAAACTGATGCTATGCCCGGAATGACTACCTTTGTTATGGCATATGATCATAACAACATGTATGTTGGAGCAGCTGCTATAATTATGGTCGGAATTGCCAGCGATTGTGATTGTGGAGCAGGAAATGCTGCAGTCTCCAGTATTGTGATTTCCAACTCTGATCCTCTTAACATCAGTTTGATGTCGGGTGTTCCTACTCAGTTGAATGCTACTGCTTATAACAGCACTGGCGGAGTAGTATCCGCTCCGGCTCTTGCCTACTGCTCAGATAACGAAACCGTTGCTACCGTTAATGAATCAGGCGAAATTATGGCTGTTGGCATGGGAACTGCAACCATCACTGTTTGTTCAGGGACTTATGCTTCTGAAACCATCACCGTGAATGTGAACTTATAAAGAAAATATTTGATATATATTAAAAAAGGGGGCAGTGCCTCCTTTTTTTTTGCCTGCCCGAAGCATTTAATATTAGTAAAGATTTTACTGTCTGATAAAAATCAATTATATTCATGTTTTTATTCGTGAAACTAAATTTTTGAAAGTAGAAAACGCATCAAAAATTTTAGTTGAACAACTAAGCGTAAGCGTTCTCACGAACACCGAAGGTGAAGTAACCCTCGACAAAGGAATTTGTCGGGGTAAAAGAGATTAATACTCCGCCCCTTGGAGCGGATAAAAATATGTTTTATTGATACCCCGCTGCTTTGCGGCAGGGTTGTTCATTTTGAAAACTATGAATGTTGACTATTCTATTCTGGTTCCGGTTTACAACAGCGAAGATACCATCGGAGAACTTTTTGAGAGGATTAAAGCTGTTTTTTTAAACATCAATGGAAAATTTGAAGTCATTTTTATTGATGACGGCAGTACTGACAACAGCTGGAACCTTATAAAAAAACTAAAATCAAGCAACCCTGAAACTGTTGCAGGCATCAAACTGACAAAAAACTATGGCCAGCATAATGCAATTTTTTGCGGAATGAAGCATGTGAAAGGAAAATATATCATTACCATCGACGACGACTTGCAAATATTCCCCGAAGACATTCCTTTGCTCATCGAAAAACAGCGGGAAACAAATTCTGAACTTGTTTATGGGATTTTTACTAAAAAACAACATTCATTTTACCGAAATGCAGGATCTGCTTACATGAAAAAAGCAGGGGCCATCGTTTCTAAAACTCCAGGCAAGGGATCGTCTTTCAGATTGATTACAACTGAATTGGCTGAGAAAATTCTGACTCATCACCAAAACTTTGTGTATATTGATGAATTGTTGGTTTGGTATACTGATGATATCTCCTTCGTGAAAGTGTCTCACCATAAAAGGAAAACAAAAAAATCGGGTTATACCCCGGTGAAATTATTCAAACTGGCTTTTAATATTACCATTTATTACACAACTGTGCCTCTGCGAATGATGGTTTTTGGCGGAATGATATTTTCAATCATCAGTTTTTTGCTCGGTATTTGGTTTATCTACAAAAAAGTAGCCCATAACGTACCGTTGGGTTACACATCAACAATTGTAGCCATTTTATTTTCAACAAGTGTTATTCTGTTTAGTCTGGGCATTATTGGCGAATATCTAAGAAGAATCTATATGGTTCAGAATAAAAAGCCGCCTTACACAATAAAGGAAAAAATCTGATGAAAATCTGTAAATATGGCGTGTCGCTGATAAGATTAAGAAAGGAGCATATTGAGCTGGTGCGGACTAAGCGAAATGATCCAAAAATTTCAGGTTTTATGGAATACCGCGATTATATTACTCCAGAAATGCAGGAAAAATGGTTTGATTCCATAAACAACATTTACAATTCATATTACCTTATTGAGTATGAAAATGAATATATCGGATTGATCAATGAAAAAAACATCAATTTTGAAGAACGTTCATCCGAGGCAGGATTGTTTATCTGGGAAGAAAAATACCTGAATACCTATGTGCCGCTTTTTGCATCTCTTTGCTTACTTGAGGTGGGTTTTAATATATTACAGGGCGAAAAATGCTATATCAAAGTGCATAAGGACAATAGAAATGCTATTGATTACAATATTAAAATGGGATTCGAATTGCTTTCCGAAAACCCGGAAACCGGTTTCAAAACCCTTGTGCTGAAAAGGAATGGCTATGAAGATAAAGTTAGGAAAATCATCAAAGCTGCCCGTACTTTGGCTCCAGGTAAAACCACTTCGGTTCTTGTTCTCGAAAAGATTGATTTTACAGAGGGAATAGGGCACTTTACCCAAAAACTTCTTGACGAATCTCCCGTAGATTTTAAAATGAAAACCGAAGGCGATAACCTCATTTATTATTATGAGTGGGAAATTTAATGTCTGCGAAAAATCTTACCGTAAAACCAGGCCATAACCGGACCTTTTCTTATAACAGAATTTCTGATTCGATAAGGCATTGAGTCAATAATGGCACTTAGAAAAAACCAGAATTTCCCATAGGTGATTCCGGGCAGAGCTTTTACAACAGTAACTGTGCTGTGTTGTGTGAATTGCCTTTCGTACCCCATTTTTTCAGCAGTTTTCCCAACGGTAAAATCTGCTATTTTCACCTTCTTTACCGGCATTTTCTTCTTCCATTCAAAAGCCTTGTCTGCATTAACCGGTGTCATGGCATTTTTATGATATTTTTCCATGATTTCGACAGAATACAGTTTGATGAATTCATCTTTCTTTTTATGGTAGTTGAGCATGCAGGAATTATATTTAATTCCCAAAAACCTGCAAATATCAGTCAGTTTGTTTTCAGGATCAGAAATAAGGTCTTCGTATCTGAATGAATAGAATTTGTCACCGGTCTTTTCCCTGAGTCTGTCAGATGCGTGAGCTGAATGCTTCCATCGGTAACAAATTAGTGAGGTAACGGGAGCTTCAAAATCAACTTTTTGATACGACAGAAAATTGTCGCGGTAATCACGTGTAATATGAAGAAACTTTGCTTCGGGAAACACCTTCAGCAGTATTTTCATATAAGAGTATTTCAAAGAATAAACAGGATTTTTATCTCCCAATAACAGAATATCTTCTTTTGCAAAGAAAGATGGGTAGGAGGCAAAAACAATTTTTATCAGTTCAGCTAAACCAGTTGATTCAGGAGCATTTTCAATATCAGATTTTAGTTTTTCTTTATCTACAGACCAGGATTCAAATTTCCATTGACTTGTCACATCGGCAAAGAATCTGGACCGCTGAAACGAATCCCATTTTTTTATGCGTTTATATTTATGGTACAGGTTTACCACCAGTGGACACTCAACGGGTATGTTCACGTTTGGATGGGCGTCGAGCATGGTGCGGATCAGGGTGGTGCCTGAACGTGGACGCCCTATAATGAAAAATACCGGTGTGCCTGATGTGCTATTCATTAAAAAAACCTGTAATAAATCGTTTTAATTTTTCTACCTGATGTGTTTTTTAAATAGTTGAATATGTGAATAAAGAAAACAATATAAAGGTATTTCGGAAAAATTTTAATTTTCCACAAAAGGGGAAATTTTGAAAACATTCTGGAATAGCCGTAGCTATTGATATATCTCGAAGTTACAAATTCACAAATCATAGCATCTTTTTTGCTCATTTTATCCATCCATGCGTTAATTTTTCCGGGAACAATGGGCTTGAGAAGACTGCTGTGAACTTTATTCACTTGCTCGGGAGTGTAATGTTCGTTAACTTGGTCCTTAATCTCATAGAACTTCATCATGCTTTCGCTGTATTCAATGGAAAGAAATTCGCACCACTCCTTCAGAAATTTTTCAGGGGTCATAAGAAAATCCTCGAATTTTACAGTAATAAACTTTTCTGGATTTTTTCTTTTTGCACGTTCAATTTTTTTATTCAGAATTTTCCAATTCTGCGATATAACAAGAGCGCTGTTAGATCCAAAGTCCACTTTTTTCATACTGAGTATATGCTCGTGTGGATCTCTGATAATATGAATAAATTTTGCCTTTGGAAAAAGTTTAATAAGCAGCGGTATATGATTTGAATTGTAAGGTGTTTTGTCTCCGATCAATGTAATTTGGTTTTTATCATAGAAGGAAACATAGTTTAAATAAAATGTTTTAATAAAATCTGAATAACTTGCTTTGCCTTCAAGTTTGAGCAAATCATTTTTCAACTTTTCTGAATCTGAACTCCAGTTAGAATAGTACCTTAATTTTATCGCTTTATTAAAAAACCTGATAATCTTTTCCTTATCCCATTCTTTTATTCGCCCAAATTCAGGAAACAATTCCGGAATAACAATTGTTTCAAGCGGAATGGATATGTTTGGATGTGCATCAAAAACTGTTCTTACAAGAGTTGTTCCCGATCGTGGGCGACCCAGAATAAAGAACATTGGGATTTCTTTTATTTTTTCGGGATCAACTTCAATTCTGCTTTTCATTCATGCAAAGTAAGAATTTTTATTCAAAAAAAAACTCCGGTTTCCCGGAGTTTTTTAATATTTTCATTTCTATTTATCTGATCACGGTTACTGTACCGGCTTCTTCATGCTGATTTCCGCGTAAGTCAAGATAAATAACAAGCCATGTGTAAACCTCATTTTTGGCGAATTTATTTTCTTTTACTCTTCCGTCCCAGCCATACTCGTCGGGTTTGTCGGGATTGTATTTATCGGTTTCGTAAATCAACTCACCCCAACGGTCATAAATCATCATCTGGAAATTCTCAGGGTCAATACCTTCTCCAATTACAAAGAATTTTTCGTTGGGTTCAACCTTGTTTGGTGAAAATGCAGTGGGTGCATAAAATGTATATTCGTCCTTTATAATCACTTGACCTGTTGTTGTATCACGGCATCCGTTATTGGTAATTACAATTAACTGAATTTCATAGGTGCCGGGTTCGCGATATGGATGTGAAGGACAAACAAAATCAGAACTGTCTCCATCGCCAAAGTCCCATAAATTTATATCATTAAGCTGTGATAAATTCACGAAATAAATATCCGGATTAATAATTGACGTCACACCCGGATCTGGTACAAAATTAGCAACCGGTAATGGATACACATTAATAATATCTTCGTAAGTTGTGATTGTTTCACATCCGTTAACTGTATCAATTACATGAAGTGTTACATCATACAATCCGTCCTCCTCATAAGTGTGAATAGGGTTGGGTAGGAAGGAATAATTATTAATTGCATCACCAAAATCCCAGGAATAAGTTACGTAATCTACTCCGGACATCGCATTGAACTGCACGGTGTGCGGCTGACAGCCGTCCGGATCATCCCATGTGAATGTGAGTGAAGGCGGATTGATCACTGTAATGGTAATATCCTGAGTTATTGCCGGTGTTGTGCAAAAATCCTGAAGTGTAACAGTGTAGGTTGTTGTTTCTGTAGGTGAAACATAATGCGGATTGTTTATATACATTCCGGCTATTGACAAAATATATGGTCCGCCATTTCCACCTGCAAAGGATGAAAGAATATTTGTCTGTTCACCACTGCAGATTATAAAGTCCTGTGAAGTAAGATTCATCTTCAGTGAATCAAACACAAAAACAGTAACGTTTTCTATGTTGCTCGGACAACCATATACGTCGGTAACCGAAACTGTGTAAATCTGATCTTCAACCGGACCAACAGTTTGTGAAGCACTCATAACACCATTGCTCCAGGTGTATGAATATGGTGGGGTTCCTCCGGTTGTTGAAGCATTAATGGTTACATCCGAATCAATGCATATCCATTTATCTACTGAGGCAGTTAGTACAAGCTGACTTGGTTGAATAATGGTTGTGCCTGTGATAAATGTGCAATTGTGGGTGTCAGTAACAGTTACAGAATAAGTTCCTGCTCCAAGGTTTACTACATCCTCGGAACTTAGTCCGTTTGACCAGAAATAAGTATATCCCGGTGAGCCTCCTGATACAGAAATGTTAATCTCACCAGTATTTCCGCCAAAACATGACAGGTCAACCTGTGAGAATGTTACAGATATAGGAGTGGCTGGCTGTGTAATTGTAATATTGTTTGTAGTGGTGCAACCATTCATGTCGGTAACTGTGACAAGATAAGAATTTGCTGCAACAGCTGAATGGAAACCTGAATTGGCCATAGCCGGATTCCAGTTATAGGAATACGGGAATGTTCCTCCGGTCGGGGTTAAAGTAATTGTTCCATTGTTGCCGCCAAAACAGCTTACATTCGTTCCGACAATACTTGATGTGAATAAAGCTGGCTCGGTGGTAACTACAGTAACTCCTGCGGTACATCCATGGCTGTCTGTAACCAAAATGCCATTGGTTCCAACACAAAGGGTTGAGTTATTTGCGGTGGTAATTCCATTATTCCATAAATAAGTATATGGAACAGTTCCGCCGGTAATTGAAGTGTTTGCAGTGCCATCGCAGACTCCGAAACAACTAACATCTTCACTGGAGATAATTGTTGCAACAAGCTGTGCAGGCTCAGTTATTACAATTGCATCGGTTAAAGTGCAACCACTGGCATCAGTTATTTGCAAATTGTATGTTCCGGCACCAATTCCTGAAACATCTTCGGAACTGGCCGAGAAACCTGACGGGCCTGACCATGAATAAACGTATGGTAAAGTGCCTCCGGTGTAATCAATGGCAACAGAACCGGTATTATCATGATAGCAAGTAAGATTTACAGGAGTGGCCTGATAAACAAAATCTGGTGGTTCGGTAATGGTGAAAGTATGGGTGTTTGTACAACCGTTGGCATCGGTAATGGTTAGGTTATAGGTTCCGGGTCCGATAGATGTGATGGGGCCCGGATCGGGATCCCATGAGTAAGTATAAGGAGTTGTACCTCCATCAACATCAATGCCAACTGAAGTAAATTCACCGGGGCATTCAATGTTTCCTGCGCCAATACTTGAAATAAGTTCTACGGGATGAACAATATTTTGCGATGTAGATGTTGAAGTACATCCGTTTTCGTCAACAGTTAATGTAACTGTATAGGTGTCGGCAACTGCCCAACCAATGGAATGAGGACCTTGTCCGGTGGGAGTAGAGGTTGCTCCATCAAAATTCCAGGTGTAGTTGGCACCCGCTGTGCCTGTTCCTGTATAGGTTAATGTCGTTGTTTCACCAAAACACATAATGGGTGTATAGGTGAAAGTGGATGTGGGAGTAGGATAGAAGGTTATTTTTACATCATCCGGGTTTTCACAGGCAACAGAATTGATTTCTGTCCAGGTGAAAGTATACATTCCATAAGTCGAAACGGTAACTGTTGATGTTGGTGAATTAACATTGCTGAAAACTGCGGTGCCAGGACCTGTGTAAGTCCATTCGCCGGTGTTGGCAATGTCTGACATAACAGCAACCAAAGGATAACTGAGTGAGCATATTTCATCATCGGGTCCGGCTTCAGCATCAGGCATAACACAGCAACCCGGACTGCCGGCAGGCAATACGTGAACGGTGACGGTTGTGTCATATGGACAGCCAAAGTCATCAATTACATTGAACTGATAGGTTACATCACCATCGGATGTAGGTTCGGCAGTGGCAGTATAGTTGTTGTCCGACACAATGTTGTCGCCGGTCCAATGTACATCAGAAGTTGAGTATGTGTTTTGATATTCCCATAAGTTAGTTGGGATAATTGCAGGGTTGAAATTGATGGTCCACTGGAAAATAAAACCGTCATCTGAGTAAAGATTATCAGTAATATTGATTGACCAGTCGCCGTTCAAAGGACATCCAAGAAGATTTGTCCATGGATCGAGTGCTGAATAGGTGTTTGCTGGCAATCCGGTTCCATAATATCCCCCGCAAAGCGAAGACATGGTACCAACGGCCGGAGTTGGGGACCAACAATACATCCATCCGGTACCCGGAGGATCGGTGTCGCCACCAACGTCAATAGGAACGCCAAGATATGTGCCGCCGCAGCCATTAGGATATAAAACAAAGTTAACTGATGAGCCGTTGGGGCAAGTAAGATAAATAGTTAAATCGCCAAGGTATGAATGTTCCATTTCGGCGCATACACTTAAAATATCATTAACGTTAGTGAGTGTGGCTCCCGGAGCGAATATACCGAAAGTAATCGGTGCCGATTGAATTTGCTGGTAATGAGAGTCGTCAAAATGCGTAAGTCCGGCCCATGGTGGTGGAACAGTTTGTTCCCATGGTTGTGTCTGCACAAACCCACTTAAATCAACTTGCTCTCCCAGGCATATCGTGTCGGGGTCAAGACCCGTTCCAACAAAAGTAGGTGTAGTGGAAACCATTACTATTATTTGCTCAAAATTTTGATTGTCGCAACTGTTCACATCAGCGCCATTTACTATCACAAAATATCCGCCGCCGTCAGGGAATGTGTGGGTTACAGATGCTCCGGTCTGCACAGCACTGCCATCGCCAAAATCCCACGAAAAGGTTGAGGCTGCGTCAGACTGAGTATAGTTAATGTTATTGTTATAATAATTTCCTGTTGCGGTAAAAGTTATTGGTTGATCCTGACATACCTTAATGGTATCACCACTGGTGAAGGGAACGCTTGGCGTTGCAGTGAGATCCCATTCCTGGCATGGGAAGGAGCAGGAAATTGTAGCTGACCACCCGGCATAAGTAACCGATCCGTCAGTGACCCATGTGAAAGTCAGGCAACCGTTTGAGGATGAAATGACTGATCCGTTTAAGGATGTGCTTCCGTAATTCCCAATCATCGGGGACGAGGCATTTGGTCCGTCATATATGTTCAGATGGTCAAATGTAGCACTTTCGGCATTAAAGGAGGTGAAAGTGAAAATGATCTGGGAACCCGGCATTCCGGTACAGAAAGTAACGGAATAATTTTCATAATTCTGATAGGTACCCGCAGATCCACCACTGTCGTAGAAAGTACCAGCGCAGGTGTTCACCGTTTGCCCGTTATAAGCATCTATTTCATATGACTGGGACTTTACAACCAGCGTTATGATTAGAAAAAATGGAATTAAAATATATTTCATGTGAAAGTCTTTTACAATATTAATTTTTGTTGAATTCTGCCATAACTTCCTTATCAGAATAAAGAACCAGTCCTAATCCTGAATTTCCTATTCTGTAAACAACCCTGTTGTTGGGGTTGGATTCAATGGCGTACTTAAGAATGTTGAAACCTGAAACAGAAATATTATCCACAGCAACATCTGAAATCTTTTTTGTGGCATAATCCATCTCATATAACAAAGGATATGTTTTGTCAGTATTAATATCTATATCAATAAAATAATAAGAATGATCAAGTTTGAAGGTTAATAATTCAAGAAACTGAGGCTCTGAGTTCCTGATATTTTCAAGTTCAGTTTCGCTATACCGTACGTAAAGACGTGAATCATAGCTACTTGTTTGAGAAAAGATTAATCCTGATATGAAAAACAAGACTAAAATGGCTACTATTTTCTTCATTTTCTTAAGTGTTAATACTTAAATATACAATCAAAAGACGCAAATATTGCATTTTGGTTGCTTTTTTGATTTTTTTTTAATAAATCTTATCAAATCCTAATTGTTGCTTATCCATTTAATGGAATCATTCGTCAAAATTAAGCATTTTCATGGGATTTTTATATAAGATTCATGGCTAAAATGACAAAATGAATGGATTTAGTGACAAAAAAAGAGTATGCTACAAATTTAAATTACTTAGAAAGAAATCAATGGCTGGAGAGAAACAGTCTGTTTTGGTTAATTCTACAATTAAGTCTTTGATATACTTTTTTTTATCTTCATTATTTAAACTGCTGAGTTTCATTTTTAAATCCGCAAGAATTTGATTTCCGCAATTCGTCATAAATGGGCTTTTTTGATTAAAAACAGTTATGTCATTCCCTGAGATGTGATTTTCTACTAAACAGTTACAGATATCTTTAGCCATATTTTCAGCTGAAAGCTTTTCTTTGCATGAAAGCAATGAAAATATAATTAAAGAAAAAAGTATTACTCTGGTAAGCATTCTTAATTGATTAATAATATATAAATTTGTAATCACACCAAAAGTAATAATAACTGGTGAAAATGATTCTTTTTAGATGATAAAATAAGGATTGGATGGAAAACAGCGGTATTGTTGATGATTTGAAAGCCGAAGTACAGGCCCTTAAAAACAAACTGAATGAGAAAGATCTCATTATCTGGCAAATGAAAGGAAATGAACGGCTTTACAATGCTGTAACCGGAGCAACCATCGCCGGAATAAGCATTACCGACCCGTTTGAATGTTTCCTGTATGTTAACCCTGCTTTTACAAAAATGCTTGAATATTCTGAGGCAGAGCTGATCGGAAAAACAATTGAAGATGTCTCAACTCCCGACGAATTCAGGAAATTCAAAAACCTAACCAATTCAAGGCAAAAGGGCAAAATCTCTCAATACGAAACCACTCTGGTTTCGAAAACCGGCAGGCTGATCAACGTCTTAGTCTCTGCTTCACCTTTGTTTAACGAAAGTGCAGAGTTTATCGGCTCATTGGGTGTCATCTTCGATATTACCACCCGTAAAAATTTCCAGAACATTGTTTTTGAAAGCGAAGAACGTTACCGTACCTTGTTTGAATATGCTCCTGATGTAATTCTATTGGGAGAAACCGTTTCGGGAAAAATTATTGACGTGAACCTCTCTGCCTCACAAATGATTAAGCTGCCAAAAGACCAGATCATCGGAAATGATTTCTCCATGATCGTGCCCGAACGCATGCGCAATGATGCTGTTGATGTTTTTAAAAACCTTACTGCAACACTCAAAACCGGTGAAAAAATATCATTTCCCGAGTCTGTTTTTCTTGCATCTGATGGAACCGAAATACCCGTTAATATTTTATTTCAGAAAATAGAACTGAATGGCAGTCCGGTTTTTCAGGCAGTTTTCAGAGATATCTCAGAACTGAAAAAGATCGAACAGGAACTGCTTAATCACAAAAACCTGCTCGAATCATTGGTGGAAGAAAGAACAAAGGAATTGATTCAGACAAATAATGAACTCCGTAAGGTTATCATACAAAATGAGCTCACAGGTAAAGCGTTGAATGTGAGTGAGAATAAATATAAGTTTCTTTTGGATACCATTCCGCACGGCATCTCTGAAGTCGATCTTGATGGTAACTTTATTTATGCCAACGCTCCCAATCACACAATCCTGGGATACGATCAAAATGAACTCATAGGCAAAAGTCTGCTCGATATTTTACCCGGAGAAGAAAAAGAAAAGTTTGTGAGGTTTCTTGCTGCAGTTTCTTCCAAAACAATTTCCAACAAACCTTTTGTAACCAAAAATACAAGAAAAGACGGTAAAGAGGTGTGGGTGCAGGTGGATTGGAATTACCGGTTTGATGAAAATGGCAACGTGAACGGCTATATCGCAATCATTACTGATATTACCGAAAGCAAAAAATCGCAGGAGGCTCTCAAAAACAGTGAGGAAAAATATCGTAAACTGGCTGATAACCTGTCGGATGTGATTTGGTCAATGGATATGAAGCTGAATACAAATTATATAAGTAATTCGGTTTCAAACTTTTTGGGATACACTTCTGAAGAGTACATCGAAAAACCACTGCTTGAACTGCTTGTGCCGGAATCCTGGAAACTGGTTGAAGATACATTCAATACGGAATATACTAATCTTCTGAAGGGTAACCTTGATATAGCAAGCTTCTCAAAAATACTGGAACTGGAATATATTGCAAAGGATGGTTCTCATGTTTGGGGTGAGGTTAATATTTCACTTACTACCAACGATAAGGGAGAGGTTGTTGGCATCCACGGCGTTACACGTGATGCTACCGAAAGAAAAAAATATGAGCTGATGCTTACCGAGGCAAAGGAAAAAGCCGAGCAGGCCGACCGGCTTAAAACCACTTTCCTGGCTAACATGAGCCATGAGATCAGGACACCCATGAACGGAATTATCGGATTTGCCGACCTGCTTACCCTGTCTGAAACAACTGCCCAGCAGCGACTTGAATACAATGATTACATTAAAACAAGCTGTAATATTCTGATAAAGCTTATTGATGATATTATTGATATTGCAAAAATTGAAGCCGGTGAACTGCAGATTCAGAAGAAAGATTTTAATCTTATTAAATTCCTGAACGAAGCTTTCGAACTTTTTAAAGAAGAAAGAGACCGTCGCGAAAAATTTAATATCGAAATTAACCTGAACATTCCCGAAAATGCTGAAAAAACATCAGTGTTTACCGATTCAAACCGTTTGCTGCAAGTGCTGATCAATCTCGCCAATAATGCCCTCAAATTTACTGAAAAGGGTTATATTGAAGTGGGATGCAGTTTTCTTAATGATGATGTGCTTTTCTTTGTGAAAGATACCGGTATCGGCTTCCCCGAAAATCAGAAATCCTTCGTTTTTGAAAGGTTCAGACAACTTGATTATGCTCCTGATAAGAGAAAATATGGCGGTACAGGACTCGGACTTGCAATTTCAAAAAATATCGTTGAGCTTTTGGGCGGTGAGATTTGGGTTGAAACGTCCGAAGGCGAGGGCTCAAGCTTTTATTTTGCTTTACCCGGAATCATCACCGGAAAGGAGCTTACAGAAGAACCCGAGTTGACTGCAACTGAAGAAATAGTAACAAGTGAAATAAATTGGGAAGATAAAGTAATTCTCATAGTTGAAGATGATGACCTAAACTTCAAATTTATTCAATCAGCATTGTCAACCACAAAAGCCAAATTGCTGTGGGCCACCGATGGAAAAGATGCTGTCGATACCTGTAAAGCTATTGATAATATTGATCTGGTGTTGATGGACCTTCAACTTCCTATCCTTGATGGCTATGAAGCTACCAAACAAATAAAAAAACACAATAAGGAACTTCCGGTGATTGCTCAAACAGCTGTGGCTATGGTTGATAAAAGGCAAAAAATATTCAACGCAGGATGTGATGACTATCTCACAAAACCTATTCTTCCTGAGGATTTGCTTAAGATTATTGGAAAATACCTTTAGTATTTGCCTCTTTTCAATTCAATAATTGAACTTTTTTCCCCTAATTTCCGGTCATTTTCTTTTCTGTCATTTTTTTTCTATTTTAGTAAAAAAAAAAGTCATGAAAAATCTTGGTTATTTTTATCTTGCATTGCTTATAGTGTTTTCTGTGGTGCTTATTTCCTGTGATGATGAGGATGATGACCCCACTCCCGATAAATATTATCCAAATAAAATACTGATAATCATTGCAGAGGATGTTTATTCTTCCGTTAAAGGAGATGTGGATGGCTATGTTGAAGATTTGCAGTCAATTCAAAATTCAACCGGAATTATTTACAAATGGGAGGATGGCACTGTGGAGGAAATGCGTGCTGTAATTCAAAATTATATTGAAAGCGATACCATTCAGGGAGTTTTTCTGATTGGCGACCTGCCCGTGGCCTGGTATGAAATGGAATCAACATGGAAAGAACACGAGGAATTTCCTTTCGAACATTATCTGATGGATATAAACAATACATGGGAAGATGTTGACCATGATGGTAAATATGATGGCTATTCTGATCTGAACCTGGATATTTTTGTTTCAAGAATCGATGGTACAGCCTCTGAAATTGAAAGCTATTTGGATAAAGTGCATGATTATAAGACTAATGGATCGCTAACAAATCAAAAAGCACTACTGTTTATTGATGACGACTGGAGTTCCATGTATTATTCGCAACTATTCAATGTCAATCAGGTGTATGCTGATTATGAACAGGTAGTGGATCTGGCTGAAACAACCAAATCAAAGTATATTGAAAAAATGAGCTCGGGCTTTGAATACGTTCATCAAATGATCCACTCGTACCCTGCAACCCTTGTCATTGGTCATGAGGGGGCCAACCAGAATATGACTGCCGAAGAAATATCTTCTGCAAACCTCAAAGGTAGCTTTTATAATCTGTTTGACTGCTCTGCATCAAAATTCACCGAAGAATGTCTTGCCATGACCTATGTGATGAAAACATCATACGGGTTGGCAACCATGGGCACAACAAAAACTGGCGGCAATTACTGGCCGCAGGATTTTAACAGCCAACTGGCAGCAGGCCAATCATGGGGCGCTGCTTTTATTTACTGGTTTAACAGCAGTACAGGAGGTGACTACCTTGAAGATAAATGGAAAATGGGACTGGTAATTCTTGGAGATCCCCTGCTTACCTTGTCTGATGGTACAAAAAAATCTCTGAGAGCACTCAATAAAAATTTTGACGGAAAACCCAATGCTGAAATTCTCGAGGAGAAAATGTTGAAAACATCAGCCAATACTGCAACTGGTACATATGAAGATTATAAACAGTCACATACCCGGTATTTCAAATAATTTTTTAATTCTAAACTGATATTCATGACCAGATTTTTTTGGACCTTATCAGCTCTGCTTTTTGCTTTTGCTGTTTTTTCACAATCCCTTGGCAAAAAGCCTCTGGATCATTCTGTTTATGATAGTTGGAAGAATTTAAAGAAATCGCAGATTTCAAATAACGGAAATATTGTTTCATGGGAAATATATCCCCAAAAAGGTGATGGATACCTGTATTTTTATGATATACTCACAAAATCAACGGATTCAATTGCCCGTGCTAAAAATGCAGTGATATCTGCAAACTCTGATTTTGCTGTGTTTTCAATTGTTCCGTTCGAAGATTCAGTAAGAAAGGCAAAGCTTGATAAAGTTAAAAAGGAAAAAATGCCTAAGGATTCCATGGCAATATATTATTTTGCTGATAAAAAAATACTGAAAACCGAAAGGGTTAAATCTTTCAAACTGCCAAAAGAATCAGGAAACTGGATGGTTTATCATCTCGAAAAGGAATTGGAAAAAAAAGATACCACTTCTAAATCTGATACGCTTAAAACTACTGAAAAGCCTAAAGAGGAGAAGAAAGAAAAAAAGAAAAAAGATAATGAGGGTACTAAAATGGTGATTTATAATCCGCTTACCAATGAAAAATTTGAAAAGGAAAGTATTAATGAATATCTGATTTCTGAAGAGGGTAATCTAATCTGCTATATTTCAAATAAAAAGGATTCCATTGATACCGCTTGTGTCTATGTGTTTAATACCCTTGATAAAACTGAAAAAAACATATTAACAAGAAACGGTAAGGCTAAAGATCTCACTATTGACAAGGCTGGCAATCAGATTGCTTTTTTGTTTTCAGCAGATACTGCGAAAATTAAAATATACAGTCTGTTCTACTGGTCTGCTAAATCAGGTGTATTGTCTGTTGCTGATACCCTGACTAAAAATATGCCCTCAGATTGGTGTGTAAATGAAAAATCGGCTCCTTTTTTCTCAAATGATGGAAATGAACTTTATTTCAAGACTTCTCCAAAACCTGAAAAGGAAATAAAGGATACCCTGCTCGATGACGAAAAAGTAAAAGTTGATGTGTGGAACTGGCAGGATAAGAAACTCCAGTCGCAACAAGTAAAAGAAGTTGAAAAGGAAAAAAGCAGGGGATATCAGGTTGTAATCCACTTGAAAAAGTTAAATATGGTGCAGCTGGCTGACAAGATTGTATCTGAAATCAGTATCGAAAAGAAACGCGAAAATCCATTGGCGTTAGGGTTCGCGGGAGATGAGTATGATATGCTGTCTTCATGGGAAACCCCTTCATACAATGATGTTTATTTGGTAAATATTGAAGATGGTTCACGCAAAATGATTCTTAAAAAGCAGGGGTACCCGGTTCACCTGTCGCCCGAAGCAAAAACAATGATATATTATAATCCTGCCGACAGTTCATGGTATCTTTATAATATCAGGGATGAGAAAACAATTTCGCTGACTAAAAATTTAAAGGTAAATTTTTACAACGAAATGTATGATATGCCCGGAATTCCTTATCCATATGAGATTGTAAGCTGGACCGAAGATGAAAAATTTGTGCTCATTTATGACCGGTACGATGTGTGGAAATTTGATGTCTCAGGCAAAACAAGTCCCGAAAATATTACTCTGGGCAAGGGAAGAGAATCCAAAACAAGATTTGAATATGTGTGGCCTGATCCTGAAAAAAGATACGCCGAACTTGACAAAGTCCTTCTTTCGGGTTTTAATGAAGAAACAAAAGAAGATGGCTTTTATCTTCTTAATTATCAGGATGCCGGACGAATTAAACTGCTCGTTAAAGGCAATTTTGATTTTACCGGACTGAAAAAAGCAAAAAAAGCCAATAAGCTTATTTGGCAAAGGGAATCATTTATTGAATATCCCGATTTATGGACAAGTAATTTCGATTTCACAGATTCAGTGAAGTTAACTAATACAAACCCTCAGCAACAGGATTACCTATGGGGCTCGGTTGAACTGGTGAAATGGAAAAGTTTCTCGGGTGAAATGCTTCAAGGATTGCTATATAAACCCGAAGACTTTCATCCTGCCAATAAATATCCGATGATAGTTTATTTTTATGAACGCAATTCGGATGAACTTAACAACCACAATCCACCGCACCCGAGCAGATCAATCATTACTCCGGCTTATTATACCAGCAACGGATACATGGTCTTTGTTCCGGATATTACCTACAAAACCGGTTTCCCCGGTCAAAGTGCCTACGACGATATTGTAAGCGGTACCGTTGATATGTGTAAACGAAAATATATTGATCCGGATAAAATTGGTTTGCAGGGCCAAAGCTGGGGTGGCTACCAGATTGCCTATCTCGTGACACGCACCGATATGTTTGCCTGCGCAATGGCCGGAGCAGCAGTGACCAATATGACCAGTGCATACGGCGGATTAAGATATGAGTCAGGTGTAAGCAGAATGTTTCAGTATGAATGCACCCAAAGCCGCATCGGAGCCACCTTGTGGGAAAAACCACAGTTGTACATTGAGAATTCACCGGTTTTTTATGCCGACCGGATTAACACACCTTTATTAATGATGAACAACGACAACGACGGGGCCGTACCATGGACTCAGGGAATTGAACTTTTTACAGCCATGAGGCGATTAAACAAACCGGTTTGGCTGCTTAATTACAACAACGAAGAACATAATCTGGTAAACAGGGCGCAATGCGTTGATCTTTCAATAAGAATGCAACAATTTTTCGATCATTATTTGAAAGACAAACCCGCTCCGGTCTGGATGAAATCAGGCGTGCCTGCTGTTAAAAAGGGGGTGGAAACGGGATATGGATTATAAGTTATGAGTTATAAGTTATGGGTTATAAGTTATGGGTTATAAGTTATGGGAAAAATACATCATCCATCATACATCATACATCATACATCATCAAAAATAACACGTATTATACCGTTCATCCCGGCGATCATAAACTTTAATATACGTTTCGTAAATTAATTCATCTTCCGATTTACCCGATCCGGCCTCATAAAATTTCAGGATGTATTTGCCCGGAGTGCGGTTTTCAAAGGAAATGCTCCAGGTATTTAGAGAATCAATTTCCATTTGGTTTTTATCAATTATTTTACCTGTTGTATCACAAATGGTTACATGATATTTCGAATCTGAATTGTAATTATTTAGATTCCCTAATAAAGTTCCTCCATTACTGATGGTGCGCACATTATTTTCATTTCCCGAATTGGTGATAAAGACATTTGGTTTCTCAACAATCGCGGGCTTATAACAGGTCTTTTGAGCATAGCTTCCCGTATTAATGAAAGCCGTGAGCGAGATAATTGCCGCTCCGATCTTCAGTTTTCTTGAAATGGCTGCTTTGTTGTCTTTCCTGACAGCTACCATAAAACATGCGTAAATAAAAGCAATGCCTAAGGCAATTAATATAACCGGTGTGATGAGTTTTTCCTTATCCATATTATTCTTGTGGGGTTGTGGTTTTGTAACAGAGAATTTCCCTGGTTGTATCCTGCGGGTTTACTATGGTTTTGTTCGAATCGGCTTGCTCATAACCGTTGGTTGGGGCAACGTCGTAACAGGTGCGGTGCGGAATAAAGTGTTTGCACGAACTCATGGCGTTTGCAATACCAATAACCATAATGCCCAGCATGATTTTTTTACCGGTAAAAAGTTTTCTGAATGTCATCAGATTTACTCCTGATACCAGAAAATACAACGCTTTATAAAAAATGAATTTCAGTTTCATAGTCCTGTTTTTTCATCAATGATTTCGATTTCCTGAACATGAAGATAATAGCAAAGGGTTTTTTTCTTTTTTGATCTGCAACTTTCCATGGTTGCAGAAAGTGATAATATTAATATTCCGGTTAAAATGAATTTTGCTCTGAACTTATTTTTGAAAACAGGTAAAAAACTGATTACCCGGTATGTATTCATCCTTAAAATTAAAAGGAATATTTTAAAGTTTTTCTTCATTTTCAGGTGCCGGGTTTTTTGTGGTATCACTTATTTCATAATCAGGTATAGCCGGTTTATAGCAAGTTCTTGGTGGATTGTGAGTCCTGCATGAGCTAAAAGAATTTGAAATGCTTAAAATGGCTAATCCGATAAATATTTTTTTTGCGGTAAAAATTTTCCTGAAACTGATTGCATGAATCAGAGAAACAATCTTATAGGCAAGTTTGTATATTACTAATTTAATTTTCAATAGTATCAGTATTAAAAGTGTCTGTTATTTCATAAGTGGTATCAGGAACCGGTTCATAACACATAGTTCTTCTTTCTTCATTTTTTTCATTGCAACCTGAAAATCCAATTATTGCAATGCCAAGCAATATTTTTTTTCTTGACAAACTTCTGTTACTGGTTAAGTTACTAACAACAGAAAGTAAATGAAATTGCAATATTTTTAAATGCTTTTTCATTTTGTTTTTACCTGCTTTTTTAAAACTGTTTGAATGCCTTTTTCTAATAAAGTATCGATGATAGCTGTATCAGATGAAAAAGTATTATATTCAGTTGTACGGACTGTATCGTAACAAGTTTTTTGGGGTCCGGTCTTTTTGTTTTCACACCCTGTTGAGCTGTTTATCAATGCAATAATGACAGCGCCAAGAAGCATTTTTCTTTTGGCGAATATCTTTTTACCAGATAATATATTTATAGTATCAGTTAAAAAGAAGAGAATCAAGAATATAAATAGTTTTATTTTACTCATTTTGTTTCAGACTGTCAGCTTGTTCATAATTTTCTGGCGGACCAACATAGCAATGAATAACCTTTTTTGACCGGCAGTTCTGCATTGTTGCTGTCAGTGATAATATAATCATTCCGGTTAGTAAGTACCTTATGGAAAATCTCGATTTCAGAAATGGAATGTTTTTCAGAATCTTATAAGTTATAAGTCTGAAATACATAAGTTTTATATTTAGTTTCTTTTTCAAAAGTTAAAAATCAGTTTCAGGATCAATGGGAACGTAACATTTTATAATATACGTTGAATCGGGCCGGTTGGTTATTGTACCTTCTATTTCTTCCAATGGTAAATCACGGATCGAATTGACGGCCTCTCTATTTGTAAATGTCTGAATAATATTTAGAAAAACAATTTTACTTATTTTACGACTGATGTCTCCGGCTTCTCCTTTCGCTATTTTTTTTCCATTCTTCGGGTCATTATCAGTTGAATCAGATGAGCTTTTATTGCAGGATACCAGAGCTGAATTAATTGTAATAATAACAATTCCGGCAGAAATCATTTTATTTCTGATATTTTTTGAGGGGTAAAGGTGAAAAACCAGTTTAAATATTTGATGAATAATATTGAATATCAGTGAATAAATATGAAGTTTAAATAATATCATCCGGTGTTTCATCTTTCAGGCTTTGAAACAAATTTACAAAATAGATTCTGATTAATCATCACAATAATTGTACCTTAATGATTCGGAATCATGAATAATTTGTATTTTTATTTGTTTTAATTATCAAGACTGTTAATAAATTTATGAAATACATAATTACCAAAGCCGCAATATTATCTGTTCTGATTTCACTCATTTTATTTTCTTGCACCTATCTCACCAAAGCAATAAAATATACCAACGCAGGCATTGATGACTATAAAATATTTGACAATAGGGTTATCAGGGCAGGAGAAGAACAAATATGGATGAATACCATTGATTATAATACAAAGGAAATATCTTCAGAAAAACTTGATAAGTTTAAGGAATTCGAAACCATTGCCTTTCTGATTCTTGAAAACGGCAGCATCAAATATGAAAAATACTGGATGGGATACGATGAAAATTCACTTACCAATTCATTTTCTGCCGCTAAAAGTATTGTCGCATTGCTGGTGGGAATTGCAATTGATGAAGGAAAAATTAAAAGCGTTGATCAAAAAGTGGGTGAGTTTATTCCTGAGTTTTCTAAAGGTAAAAATGCAGATTTAACCATTAAAGATGTGCTGACCATGAGCTCAGGTCTCAATTGGAATGAAAGCTACGGCAGTCCGTTTTCAGTAACCACCAAAGCTTATTACGGAACCAATCTTGACAGGTTGATTCTAAAACTAAAAACAATAGAGGAACCCGGAAAAGTTTTTAAATATCTCAGCGGAAACACGCAACTTCTGGCTATGATTTTGCAAAAAGCAACAGGAAAAAATATTTCTGATTACGCGTCAGAAAAATTGTGGAAGCCACTTGGAGCAAAGAACGATGCCCTTTGGTGTCTTGATGAGGAAGAAGGCATGGAAAAAGCTTATTGCTGCTTTAACTCCAATGCCCGTGATTTTGCACGAATCGGACAACTTTGTCTGAATAAAGGCAAATGGGGAACAAAACAGATTATTTCCGAAAAATATCTTGAGGATGCATTATCTTCTGCCTCATACCTCGTTGATGAAGATGGAAAAAAGGTGGATTATTACGGCTACCAGTGGTGGATCATTAATTATAAGGGCATGGATATTCCTTATGCACGCGGAATTTTAGGACAGTATATTTTTGTGATTCCCCAGAAAAATGCTGTGGTGGTGCGACTCGGACATAAACGTTCTGAGGAACGAACAGGCGCGCATACCAATGATGCTTTTTTATACCTTGATGCAGCGTTTGAGATATTGGAAAAGAAATAGATTTTACGGAAATCTTGTAATCAGGATATTGATAACTGAGCCAACTACAAAGACAATTATCAGAAATCCAGCGATTTTATTGATCCACCAAAGACTTTTAAGTGTGATGTGCTTCCTGAAAAGATTAACAGTTGAAGCGAGTATAAACCACCATGCAGAGGTTCCTGCTGCTATCCCCAATATTACCATGGATGCTTTGCTGTATTCGGTGGGCTCAATGACCAGACCAACGTAGGAAAAGGCAATCAGGAATAAAAGAATGGCAATGGGATTTGTAATGGTTATTAAAAAAACAGACATAAAGTCCCAAACAAGCGAATTCCCCTTTTTTTTATGCTGCCTTTGTCTGAGCTGGACTGCCGGGTTAGTTACAAATATTTTTATTCCCACGGCCAAAAATAATACACCGCCGATGATTTGAAACCATGTTTCATGTTTTTCAACGTAATCAATGATGTATTTGGCACCGAAAACCGCAAATAATGAAAAAATGGTGTCAGCTCCTGCAGCACCCAATCCACTGATAAAACCTGAAAAACGTCCTTTGTTCAGAGTCCTTTGTATACACATAATACCCACTGGTCCAAGTGGTATCGAAATCATAAATCCGATTATTATCCCATATACAATAATAGGCAGCGTCATCAGTTCTTCAAATAATCATATATTAAAGTTTGTAAAAATAACAGATAAATGAGTAATAACAAAATTTAATTGATTAGGCAAAATAAGCAATCTGAAAAGGTGGCTGAAATTACCCCGGGATTTAAGAACGCATTTTTCTGTAAATCTCATACCTCGCTAGTCCCCATTTCTGAAACCGGTGTTTCAATGAAGTACCCAAAACCCCAAATCCGTATTTCATGCTTCTTCTGAAGTTTATTGAGGATGCTTCGTCGAAATATTTGGTCGGACAGGTGATTTCGGCAATTTCGTATCCGGCAAAAAGTATCTGGGAAAGCATTTGGTTATCGAATACAAAATCATCTGAATTAGCTTCGTAATTTATGTTTTCAAGCACCTCGCGTGTAAAAGCTCTGTATCCGGTATGATATTCAGAAAGTTTTGCGCCGATAATTATATTTTGTGACAGGGTAAGCATTCTGTTAAAAAAATACTTGTAAAGTGGCATACCACCCCTTAGGGCCCCTTTCCCAAGAATTCTTGACCCCAAAACAACCTGATAAAGATCATTGGCTATTAAATAAACCATTGAATGAATAAGTTTGGGAGTGTACTGATAATCGGGGTGTAGCATCACGACTATATCGGCATTAAGCTCAATGGCTTTTCGGTAACAGGATTTCTGATTTCCTCCGTACCCTTTGTTGACTTCATGTCTGACAATATGCCTGATGCCAATCTCAACGCCTTTTTCAACGGTTTTGTCATGACTGCGGTCATCAACAAGTATCACATCATCAACCACGTCAAATGGAATTTCTTTATAGGTCAGTTCAAGCGTTTTTTCCGCATTGTAAGCAGGTAATACAACAACAACTTTTTTTCCGTTGATCATATTAATTTTGTTTTGCCAGTGATGGATCAAGTTTAAGGATAATCTGCACAGTTTTTGCTTCCAATTCCTGCATTTTCAAATTCTTATAAATATTCATCATGCTCATCAGCGCAGGAACATCTTCTTTTTTCAGATTGATTGAAAAAACCCTTTCCAACGACTTCAGTCCTTCATCATTTCTGCCCAGATTGAAATAGTTCATGGCCAGGTTTACAGTCATTTGTGCATCATCCGGAGTTATTTTAAGTGCTGAACTGAGAACATCTATGGATTTTTCAAAATTATTGGTCATGCCATACGCGGTACCAAGATCTTTTAACAAATCCATGTCTGAAGGATTCAGATTTCGGGCAGCTTCAAAATATTTAATGGAATTGGGAAGATCATTTTTGTATCGCCCGTAAATACGACCCAAGCGATAATTTACTTCCCAAGAAACTTTACCGAATTCAATGTAATATTCGCCTTTTTCCTTTGATTTTACTTTTCCCTTTGTATTCCATAGTTTTGTGAGCAGCTTAATATTTTGATCGGCCAGTTCGGGCTTGTCAAATTCAAGGGTGATGATGGTACCGAAAATGTTGGTCCGCACCCTGTCATGATATGGATTGAGTTTGATGATTTCGGTGTAATAATACATCACACTGTCCATGTTTCTGTTTAATTCCCAATAGGCATTTCCAAGTAAAATCAAAGCATCGGCGTATTCGGGGTGAATTTCAACAGCTTTTTTCAGATATACGATTGCCTGGTTCAGATATTCTTCACGTTTATCTTTGTTTTCGGCAAACCCTGCATATTCAATGAGTTTTCCTCCTGCTGAGGTATTACTTTTTGCTCCGTTTACCGATATCTTAACATCATTGGTAAACAAAGTGAAATCATTTTTCCAAACAGTATTTCTATCAATGGTTTTAAATGAATACAAACCTAAAATAACAATGACAATTGCTGATAATGAATATAAGTGGGTTTGGCGGTTTTTTATAAGCAGTGGCAGCTTTTCCTGAAGAAGGTAAGCGAGGATTAAAACAAATCCCAGCGAAGCGCCATAAACAAACCTTTCATTCATGAAAACACCAATTGGGAAGAATAAGTTTGAGGTTGGGATGATGGCAATGAAATAAATAATTAATCCATATTGTATCACCGGATTTTTTGGCTTCCACTCTTTTTGCGAATTGAAAAGACTAAGCAGCATTTTAAAAATTATATAAAGCACATATCCGAAAAGTGCCAGATTAACAAAAAGTGAAATCAGAACAAAAGGATCGCTCAGACCAATACTCAAATCAATAAGATGGTACGGATAATAGTCGAACGTCAACGGATGCGGAAATATCAGCAATTTGATATAATAACCCAAGGTGAAAAATATGGCTGAATATTTTTGCACAGAATCCATTCCTTTAAAGGAATCATTCATGAGCTCAGGGGCAATTTCCGCCGAGTTTATCTGACCAACAACGCTTTGCCTGATAAGCAGAAAAATAATTGTTGCTGCAACAAGTGGAATAGAGGTATAAATGATTTTTTTTACTTTTTCACCTGTAAAAAGGAAAAGTGAAACAGGAATTATTGCTATAAATGTGGCAGCAACCTCCTTTGAAAACAAGGCAAACAGGAAACAAACAAAAACAAGGGCGTAAAAATAAATTTTCTTTGTTTCGAGATATTTTAAGGACATGTACAGGGTGAGAATTGCACCGAGGAATGCCAGAATTTCATCCCTTCCTTTGATATTGGCCACTACTTCGGTATGAATAGGGTGCGCAATAAATAAAACCGTTGCAATAAACGGAATGCCAAAATACCATTTGGTGTTGTTGTATTTATCGAGCAGTCGCGTAAGGACAATAAAAATCAGAATTCCGGTTAAGGCAAAAAGCAAGACATTGATCAGGTGACTGACAAACCAAACGGTTGGCAATCGTTTTTCCATCTTAACGAGATTGTCCTGAATGGTAATTTTTTCCTGATCGGTAAGCTTGGGTGCATTTTCCAGTAACTGCTTGCGCGAAGCCAATCTTTTTTCCTCATCATCATAAGATATAACCGTTTTAAAAAGGTCTTTCTGTAACTTTCTGAAAGGAGTAATAAAACGAACTACTTTGTTGTTCTCGTCACGCCTGACAACAATTCTTGTCTGGAGTTTTTTCTCGATTACATTTTTGTCAAGACCGTCAAACGGAGTACCCATAAACAATTCATATTCAATAGCAAAAGTAAGAAGTGATATGGGACGATACCTGCCACCTACAACGAGGTTTTTGTCTTTTTGTTCAAAAAAACCATTAAAAAGCTCTTCGGTAAAAATTTCACGAATACCGCCGGTGCCGCTTTGTACAAATTCATTTTCCGAAACAACAATGGCATCATCGAGAACATATTCATGGGAAAGTGTATTGCCGAATAAAATAAAACTCAGAATCAGAATGACCAGATAGGCTGTCCAGTTTGGCTTGAATTTGCTTTCGGTAAATTGACTATTAACAGCAGGCTGACCTGTTTTCTTCACATTTTTCTGATCTTTCAGCTGTTTTTTTTGTTCTTTTTTCATTCTTTTTGAATTAACAATAAATCAAAAATAGCAATTTTTTTAATTATTCTTCAGTTTGAATGTAAACCTCAAGTATTTTTGCTTTTAAATCCGGTACGATTGACAGTTCTTTAAGTGCAGCCGGAATTAATACCGTATCGCCTTTTTTCACAAACTCTTTTCCCCCTTCATGTTCAATGGAGAAACTACCCTCAATGCAGATGTAAATCACAAAAGAATCAATTAAAATGTAGTCCTTTTCAATTTTTTTATCAAATTCTATTATATTGGTGTTGAAATAATTACAATGAACTATTTTGGATGGTGTGTTTTTTACGATCTGATAATCGGTTCGGTAACTTTTCTCAGTATTAAAATCAATGGCGTCAAGCGCCAGATCGGTATGCAAATCCCTTAAATTTCCATTGCTGTCCTTGCGGTTGTAATCGTATATTCTGTATGTAATGTCGGAAGTCTGCTGAATTTCAGCAAGCAGAATTCCTTTTCCAGTTGCATGAACCCTGCCGCTTCGAATAAAAAAAACATCTCCTGCTTTTGCTTGTTCCTCATTCAGGATTTTTTCCAGATTGTTTCTGCTAAGGTAGTCGAGGTAGGATATCTTGTCAATCTGCCCTTTGAATCCGCTGATGACTCTGGCTCCTTCATCGGCCTGAATAATATACCACATCTCGGTTTTACCATAGGCATTGTGCCTTTCTTTTGCCAGTTCATCATTTGGGTGAACCTGAATGGAAAGGTCTTCCCTGGCATCAATAAATTTTATCAGCAGGGGAAATTCATCACCAAATCTCTCATATACCGATTCGCCAACTAAATCAGACATATATATTTCAATGAGCTCATCAAGTCCGTTACCCGCAAGATCACCGTTTTCAACGATCGATATTTCTCCGGCTACACCTGATATTTCCCACGTTTCACCGCAATTGGGCAGTGGACTGAAATCTTTGCCTAAGATGGTTTTTATTTTATCACCACCCCAGATCTTGTCTTTGTAGATGGTTTTGAATTTTAATGGATAGAGCATGTTGATTAGCAGATTAGTTGATTAGTTGATTAGTTGATTAGCAGATTAGTTGATTAAAATTTATAATCCAAAACAGCAATTTCGTTTCTATGTTTTCTTATTAGCACAACCGCTTCCTGATGATCGGGGTGAACTGTGTATTTGTCAAGTGCTTTAATATCTTCAAATTCAGCGATTAATACAATATCATATGACCGGTCGGTTTGTAAAACATCCAGACCTACTTCATATTTCTTAATCACGGGGATTTTTGCAGGCAGCATGACTAGCTTTTCCTTGATTTCTGCTGCGTATTTTGCTTTTTCTTCTGCACTGTATTCCTGTTTCAGTTTGAACATCACTATGTGTCTGATCATATTTTTATGCTTTTTGTAAAAAAATCAAGCTTTGATTAGTGCTTAAAATTATAATTTTTCTCACTTTTATAGGATAAAAATTTCAGAAAAATGAAATCAGAAGGAAAAACAATTATTGATTTGCGAAGCGACACGGTGACTTTACCTACTAAAGCGATGATGGACTGCATTTTAAATGCTAAGGTCGGGGACGATGTGTTTGAGGAAGATCCTACCGTTATTGAACTTCAGGAATTTGCTGCTGATATGTTCGGAATGGAAGCTGCAATATTCTGTCCCTCGGGTACCATGACCAATCAGATTGCCATAAAATTGCATACCCGTCCGGGCGACGAAGTAATCTGCGACCAACTGTATCATGTTTATCGTTACGAGGGCGGTGGAATCGGGTTTAATTCCAGTTGCTCGGTGAAGTTGATAAACGGAGAAAGGGGCTTGTTTAAAGCCGAAGATGTCATGGCATCGCTGAATAATCCTGAAGACGTTCACAACCCTTTATCGCGACTGGTGGTCATAGAAAATACCTGCAACAAGGGCGGCGGCTCTGTTTGGAATTTCAATGATTTGGTTCCGATTAAAGATGTTTGCAATAAAAATAATTTAAAATTTCACCTTGATGGTGCCCGTCTTTTCAATGCTCTTGCCGTTACCGGTGAAAGTCCCGAAAAATACGGCAAACTGTTCGATACCATTTCCATCTGTCTTTCCAAAGGACTGGGAACTCCTGTTGGTTCCTTGCTTTTAGGAAACAAAGCAGACATCAAGCAGGCAAGGCGCATCCGCAAAGTAATGGGCGGAGGAATGCGTCAGGCGGGGTTTCTGGCTGCTGCCGGATTATTTGCACTGAAAAACAATGTTGCGCGGTTAAAAGATGACCACTTACGCGCCAAAAAACTGGGTGCAGCAGTTGCCGAAAGACCCTGGTGCGAGTATGTGCTACCCGTTGAAACCAATATTGTGGTTTTTAAACTAAAAGATATTTCAACACAAACTGAAATGATGAACCGATTTGAAGCTGCCGGACTCAGAATGGTGCCATTCGGACCGGGCCTCATCAGAATGGTTACGCATTTGGGAATTGATGATTCGATGGTGGAACGGGCTGGGGAGATTATTTGTGGGATATAGATATTGATGTGAGTTATTGTCAACGCAAAATACATCAAATAAGGAAAAGTATTACTCATAACAATAGAGTAAATTTTCAAAATTAAAACTTGAAAATTATACCAATTTTTGGTAACTTTGTAGAAAAACAAAATAATGAACAAAAACACTTCAATATCACTGGGTAGTTATTTTGATAACTTTATCCAGAGCAGTTTAGCTTCAGGGAGATATAAAAATGTAAGCGAAATAATCAGGGCAGGACTGCGGCTCTTGGAAGAGGAAGAAAACAGAGCAAAAGTACTGAAGGAAGCAATATATGAGGGGATGGAAAGTGGGGTGGATTATGCTTTTGATCCTGAAGTCCATTTGTCTAAGTTAAAAAAGCAAAAGGGAAATGGCTAAACTTGTGTTTTCTTGTAATTGCGAAAAAATTCCATTAAACAAACAATGATAAATGATTTATTTTTGATTTGAGCTGCCTATAAAATTCATAAAGTTGTGTAAAACATATTATTATCTTTTTTTATTTAAATGGTATTTTCACTGTTTTTGGTAATTATGCTTGTTTTTTTGATATAAAAACAGTATTATTGTTAGAGGTTATCAAAAAAATATACAGATCTTATTAATCATATTTTCATTGTAATATGGAGATAGGATTAATATTAAGGTTATAAATGAGTAGCAAACATATTTAAACTGAACCGAACCGAACTATGAAAACAATTTGTAAACTATTCTGCGGATTATTACTATTTTTATCGACTAGTTCATATTCTCAGCAAATGAATTGTCAGTGGTTGAATTATTGTCAAACAGGACCTTCTTATATAAGCGATGTGTGTGTTGATTTAAATTCTAATAGTATAGCATTGGGATATTTTAAAGATATTAGTATCCAGGGTGTTTCATTAATGTCGAATCCATTGGACCAGTTTAATATTTTTATAAGTAAAATGGATTCATCAGGTAATCTTATATGGTTGAAACATGTAGGTGAAGGTAATGAAAACATTGGAAAATCTATTCTGGCCGATAGTGAAGGAAATATCATTTTTACAGGTTGTTTTACAAATAATATAACAATTTGTGACACCACATTATTAGCTACAAGTTCTCAAGGGGAACTTATAGTAAAACTGGACATGGATGGAAACTGTTTGTGGAAAAAATATATAGCCCATAATGGAACTGTTAAGCACATACAAATAACCCTTGACGAAAATGATAATATTTATTTAGTGACTGCAGGAAATATTATTATTGATGGCAATCAATATATTGGGGAAACAGTTATTGTCAAATTCAACAAATATGGGCAGATTATATGGGCGAAATCTATAGAAATCGAATTATATAGCGTGATATCAATTCCAAATAACACCGTAATTATGAATTCTGACAAATTGATTATTGGTGGCTATTATAATGATACAATAAGTTTTGCCGGAATTTCTTATATTCCTGGGCTAGAAATGTCTGTTAATCCATATACAGGTGATACAACGTATTTTTCTTCAAGAGAAGCTTTGATAGGTGTGGTGGATACCTCAGGAATTGAAATAAAGGCCGTTAATATAACTGCTGTTGGTGAATTTTCCATAGAGGCTTTGACAACTAATGGTTCCGATGCTATTTTTCTTTCCGGAATATATTATTCTGATTCAATAGAAATTGCAGATTATCAGTTATCGGGTGGCACGGGATTTCTTGCAGAATTTTCAGATAACTTTGATTTGGTTGAAGTCAGGAATATTAATCCTATTACGGTTTACGGAGCAACAACATCCAATAATTTCACTTATTATTCTGGTCAGGATTGGGACTATTTGTACATAAATATATATGATTTTGACTGTAATTTTATCGATTCAATTATAATTGGAGATAATAACCTGCAGCCTGAATATCCAACCTCATTGGCAAAATTTCCTGATAATGACATTTTACTGGGAGGAACCTATATGGATGAAATTGTAATTGATACATTGTTTGCCCCCGGAGACCCATATTCGAACTTTAAAATGTTTGTTACAAGATTTAATGATTTTTTTTCAAATTTATCTGAAACCTCAATAATCAATAATCCAAAATTGTATCCTAATCCAATAATAAATAACTTAAATGTCGACATAGAAAATTTGAAATACATGGAGTTATATGACATCAGGGGGGGCTTAATTAGAGGAAGTATCACAGATAAAGTGATAAATTTTTATAATTATGACAGAGGAATATATTTTCTAAAGATATACACTTATAATAATGTTATTTTTCGAAAAGTAATTAAACAATAAAAATAAATTTGCTAACTGCATGCGTTAATAACAGTCAGACATGAAAAAATCAACAATTCTTTCGGTTTTATTTGCAATTTCATTGCAGATTACGGCCCAGAATTTTGCACCAATTGGTTCAATCTGGCATTACACACAAGGAACTTTAAATCCCGATGTGACTTCATTTAAAACTCTCGAGTCAGTTTCAGACACTATCATTAATGGAAAGAATTGCAGGAAATTAATTGAGGTTGAAAGGTATCTTGACACGATTGGCACTTCCTTTCAATACATGTATTCAGAAAATGACAGTGTATTCTTCTTTGCTGATGATAATTTTCATTTGCTCTATGACTTTAGTGCCATAAAAGGAGATACAATAATTCTTGAGTATTTTTCAACATGGAATGGAACACCCTTAAAGATGATTATTGATTCAACAAGTTTAATAATGGTAAATGATCAGGAGAGAAAGATTCAATTTATCACATGTGGAGATGGCGTGGTAATTGAGTTTGGAAATCACGTAATTGAAGGGATAGGGAACACATCATTTATGTTTCCGACTATGGATGGTTCATTGAATGGACCATTAAGATGTTATCAGGACACTTCTACAGGATTGTTTTTAAATCCTTTTCACCCGGCTTACGAATGGAACCATGAAGATTGTGAAGAAATAATCACAGGAATTACAGAACCCATATGGAGTGATGATATTTCAATTTTCCCAAATCCTGCAAATAGCACTATTTCAATAAGAAATATTTACAAGCCAGCAACTTACAAAATATATAATCTCAATGGAGAAATACTACTTTCAGGAAATGTTATCGGATTGAGTGAAATCAACATTTCCGGACTTTCAAAGGGATTTTATTTTATTGAACTTAAAAATGAAAATGTAATTACAAAAAGAAAATTGATTAAAAACTAACCCATGCTAAAAGGAAAACAGACTATGAAAACACTGGCTTTCATATTTTTGTTAATTACAGTAATAATGCTTTTTGATAGTTGCAGAAAATGCAAATGTAGTGACTTTCAACCAGGTTTTACTGATGATGAAAAAGAGTGGATACCAATTCCCGAAGAAAATGACACCATTTTCTTTGAGTGTGGTGATAGTGTCAAGACATTTATTGTTACCTATAAAAATACATACTTTGAAAAACCTTCCTCAGAGGCACCATGGGCATGTATTTGCCCGGAAGATGGGATGGATTTTTATTATTTCGAAATGTTGAATTACAAATCCACAAATTATATAGAAGAATTGAAAATTAATTTAGAAAAAGATATTGATGGTTTCTCAATGCACTTTTTTTGGAAAGGATTTTATAATGATTTAAAATATTCTGAAGATTTCACTTCCTTTGACTATTCGATTGATTCTGTTTTCATCGGCGATCAGTGGTTCCATGATGTATATTACAAAATATTGACAGATTCTATCGAGTTGTATTTTCACAAATCTATTGGTTTGATTAAGTATAAATCTAATGGATTTTCATGGGAGATTTTAAACTAAAAAACTACCGCCAAGTGGTGAAGGGATCATTGACGGCCAAGAGGATAATTGAACATTTTACTTCGCATCAATCCCGAATGCTTCCGGGATGGTGTATTGACTTTTTGTGCTTAATAATTCGCCACTGTGCAATAAAATAACAATGAAATAGAAATGAAGCAAAGTTTAATAATAATATTGATATTTTTCCTGACAAATTCCTCTATTCTATTTGGTCAAGAAGCAAAATCAAGTCAAAATCTAAAAATTTCAATTTTCAGTCTTTTGGATAATGCAAAGTTTCAATATGAAAGGAAACTAAATCAAAGTTCTACTTGCGGAATAACAGCATCTTTTTTTTATATTACCCCTATGTATGGTGTCAAACTTGAACCTGCATTTAGATACTATTTTAAAAAAGATGCTCCAACCGGTTGGTACATTGAACCTAAGTTATCCATTGGCTATTTTCAAACTGATGAATTATTCGATAAGTACTCCAACAAATACAATTCTAGTAATGAAATAATTGACTGGCAAGATCTTGACGGTGGTTCGATTATTGTTTCCTTTTTACCAGTTGGTGAATCACTAAAAATTGGTCATCAACATTTTTTTGGCAAAAAGGATCAATTCATCTTAGATTATAACTTAGGATTTCAATATTTTCCATATAAGGAAAACGTTACAAAGGATGAGATTATTGAATATTATGACGAGAATGGTGATAGAAATGAAATTGTTACAATCTATGAAGGTAACTTTGCACATGGCATAGTATGGTATACCATTGGTGCTGGTTCAGTCATTTATTCAAATTTATCAATAGGATATAATTTTTAGGAATATTAATCTAAAAGGAATATGGAACAGAATAAGAAAAAGAACCTGCAAACAATCCAAATTTTTAATTATGGCGAATTTGCCATATTTAATTTGAAAATACTGATAATTGTCAATGACTATAACAAATAATTTTAGGAAAAAGTTTCTCGGTTTTTTATTGATTTCAATGGTTTTATTTCAGTGCAATTCATTCATGCAAACTCACGATGAAGATTGTGATTTGGTGGTTGATGGAAAAAGCGAATATGTTATTTGCTGCGATACGGCTGATTCTGTTTGCATGAGTGCCGCAAAAGAATTACAGTTTTACATTAAGGAGGTATCGGGAGCTGAGTTGAAAATTTCTAAAACGCCCGGACCAATGACTATATTTTTGGGTGAGTTTGCAGGTGATACTGTTCACGATGAGCTTGGCGATGATGGATTCATTATCCAGACTCATTTCAGTAATATATACATCTCAGGAAATAACTGCCTTAGTACTGCTTATGGAGTTTATTCATTTATTGAGGAGTATCTGGGTGTTAAAAAATTAAGTCCCGATGAAACCATTATTCCAAAAAATAAAAACATTCGTTTTAAACATTTTGTGCAAAAGGAAATACCTGCCTTCGACTTCCGCCAAATTCACATCGTCAACGGCTATAACCCCGAATTTGCCTTATGGCACAAGTTACACGATCAGTCGGTGCGCGACAGCCAGTGGGGCTTGTATGTGCACACATTTAAAACTTTTATCTCTCCTGAGAAATACTTTAAATCACACCCCGAATATTTCACCTTTCAAAGTGGCGAACGCATTGCCGATGCCCAGCTATGTCTTTCAAACGAGGATGTTTTTACCATCATCAGGGATGACCTGAAAAAGAGAATTGCCGAAAATCCGAAAGCCATTTACTGGTCCGTTTCACAAAACGACACCTATCAACCCTGTCAGTGCGAAAAATGTCTGGCTCTTGATAAAAAATATGGTGGTCCGAGTGGCACTCTCATTTGGTTTGTAAACCGCATTGCCAAAGAATTTCCCGATAAGCAGATTTCAACACTGGCTTACCAGTACACCCGCCACGCTCCCAAAAATATCAAACCTGAGCCAAACGTAAACATCATGCTTTGCACCATCGAATGCGACCGCAACAGACCAATTTCCGAGGATCAAAGCGAGGGATCGTTTGCAAAGGATATTGTGGATTGGGGAAAACTGACCGACAATATTTATCTGTGGGATTATGTGGTGCAGTTCAGAAACTACGCCGACCCATTCCCAAATCTCCACGTTCTTCAACCAAATATTCAGTTTTTCAGGGACAATAATGTAAAACTGATGTTCCAGCAAGGCAGCGGAAATGCCGTTAGCGACCTGCACGACCTCAAGGCATATATGATTGCAAAACTCCTCTGGAACCCCGACGTGGACATCGAAAAGGTGAAAAATGAATTCATACATCTTTATTATGGCGAGGCAGCTCCTTACATCAAAGAATACATTGACCTGATGCACGATGAACTGGTAAAAAGCGGCGGTACTTTGAACATCTATGGCTACCCCTGGGATGGAGTTAAGACCTACCTCACACCCAAACTGCTTGATAAGTACACCAAAATTCTTGATAATGCAGAATTAAGTTTGAAAAACAGTCCGAATTACCGTCAGAGAGTGAAAAACGTCAGGTTGTCCCTCGAGTTTGCCATTCTTGAAATATCCAAAAGAAATATCACTCCGAAATATTCGGTTTTTATAAAGGAAAACGGACAGTGGATTGTCAATCCAGAAATGAAAACCCGTTTGGATAATATTGTCAAAATGGCCAAAGATGCCGGACTAACAATGTTTGAGGAAATGGGGCATCCCACTCCGGATGAATACAAAATCCTAACCGAAAAGTTCTTTGAAACCGGCATGGCAAACCATCTGGCGGTTGATAAAAAAGTGCAGTTCATCAATAAGTTCAGCGGCAAATATGATGTGGGCGGAGAAAAGGCTTTAACAGACGGACTAAAGGGCGATATTGACTTCCATTGCAACTGGCTGGGCTTTGAAGCAACCAACATGGAGATAGTCATTGATCTTGAAAAGGTTACCGAAGTAAAAGAAGTATCAGCCGATTTCATCCAGGATCTGGTTTACTGGATATGGATTCCCGACAATATGGAAGTGTTTTTATCCGAAGACGGCAAAGAATTCAAAAAAGCCGGCGAGGTGAAAAAGAAAACCCCATACAAAACCGATAAACCCGTAATCGAAACATTTACATGCAAATTCCCGGCAAAAAAAGCCCGTTACATAAAAGTAAAAACGCAAAACATCATTGCCTGTCCCGACTGGCACAAAGGAGCAGGAGGGAAGTCATGGATTTTTTCGGATGAGGTGGTGGTGAGGTAAGGGCGCAACTTATAGAGAATTCTGGTAAGTATTAAAAATAGAATTCAAATTTTGGTATTAAATTTGCTTATGTTTTAATGTATGCAAAAAAATGTATTCATATTGCTTTTAATCTTTGCCGGACTAATTTCTATAAATCTGTCCGCCCAGCCCAATCCCCGCACCGTAATGCCCCAAAAGCACTACGTGGGCATTGAAGGCGATGATATAGACAACATCATGGTAGCCCAAAACAACTCATACTGGTGCTGGGCCGCTACAATAGAAATGGTGCTTAATTACTACAAGGTTTATGTTCCGCAGGACTCGATAGTTAAAAAAGTGTACGGACTGGATGAAAATTCAGAATTACCCGATTATGGTGCAACAATTGAAACCATTCAGGACCGGCTTAACTGCTCTGATGTGGATACAAATGGAACAACCTATACGATCTCTTCCGAAATGGGTAAAGGTGCACCAAATCCTTCTGTTTTGATTCGTGAACTGGGCGAGAAAAAACCCGTCATTATCGGTTATGATACGGGAGAGGGCGGACATACGGTTTTAATTACTGCTGCCAGTTACATCAATACGCCATCCGGACCAAAAATCACCTCTATAGTCGTACGCGATCCCATGCCCGATGCGGCGTTTGATATGAATAACGGAAGAATCGAATATCCCGGAAAATTCCTCGCCCAACGAATTCATGCTTACTGGCTGATTGATGTGGAGGTTAATTAGTAGCGAATAGCTAGTAGCGAGTATCAAGTAGCGAGAAAACAATCAGGAGAACAAACGGCCTGCAAGGCCAGGTTAATTCAGCCCCGGCAGGAGGCCGGGGGTTTAACGATTCGTGATAAGAACCGCCGGTAATGAACTCATTGGAGCGAAAAACATTAATCCGGCGAAAATGGATGATGGGTTTAGGTGAGTAGTGAGTAGCAAGTATCAAGCAGCGAGCAAAAAGACAGAGTTGTAGAGATGTGATATTTTGCGTCTCTTTCTAATTTTAAAAAATGTTACCTTTCTTTCTCTATCAATAAAAAAAAAATCGCGCATTAGCGGCAAAATTTCCTTCCTTTTCCTTAAATTGCATAAAAAAAAGCAATGACAGATAATTTAAAATACGACCAATGCTGCCCCGAGTTTCAACCTGAACTCTGGCAGGATAAAATCACCGAATGGAACAATAAAAAGTTTATCAGGGACACTGTCTGCACCTTCATGTACATGCCCATGAATTTTGGCAAAGTAATGCGCCGTTTGGATGCAAGAGTAAGAAATGAGAAAGCTGAAGTACCCGATTGGCTTTGTCTGTCCGAGCATACTTCAAAATGGAAAATGAATCTTTACCTTGCTGTTGATAAAAATATTCCCGATACCGAAAATATCTCCCTTACCGGAAAGTTTTTCAGTAGGGTATATGAAGGTCCGTTCAAAGATACCGGCAAATGGATAAAAGATTATGAAGCTGCTTCTAAAGAAAAAGGACACACAATTAAAAAATGGTACATGTGGTATACTACCTGTCCCAAATGTGCCAAGAAATATGGAAAGAACTATGTGGTGGTGATTGGCAAAATTGAATAAGCTAGGGTTTTTTCTTTTCAATTTTTTTATGCACCTCGATATATTCAGGCAGCGCTGCCGAGCCATACCAATCATATATATCACATTCGAAAACCTTTTGCTTAATGGCCGGATCGGTATCAAGCAGTTGGAGTACTTCTTCGCGGCTTTTGGCGTCTATTATGAACAGTCCCCTGAATCCGTCTTCATTTTTCCCAAATGGACCGGCAACAACTAATTTGCCTGATTTTTCAAGTCTGAAAATATTCTCCATGTGTCCCCTGAAAATTGTATTTATTTCAGCAGTGTCTGTGAGCTTTGTGGGTCCGGTTTTCAGAATCACAAAATAGTAGTTTTTCATTCCGTATTCATCTGCACCCAGTGAATCTGCCAGCTTTTGGTCAAAAACAGGGTTGTTTTGCTGTGCGGTTAAAATTAAGGCAGAAAACAGGCTAAATATTAAAAAGTAAATTTTCATTTTTCATCAATTTTTTCATATTCATCTTCAAGTATTTTCACAAAACCTTCGTCAAGTTCAATTTCACAAATCCAACTGAAAACATCATTTTCACTTGTTTTGAAAGTTTTCAGCTTTCCACAGATATAGCCATGTTTTCCCAATTGCTTGTCAAGGTTTAGTGCGTTTTTCATATTAACATTAATAAAGCAATGAATGTTCACTCCTGCATTATTAGAACAGGTAGCTTCAAGCTTCTTACCGTTTATTTTTTCAACCTGCAGCTGGTTGAATGGCATGCTGATACCTTTTGTTATTTCAAGATTCTGTGTAATTAAATATTGGCCTTTGTATGATGTCAGAATTTTATTCAGATCATCGTGAGTCATTTTCTTTTCAGTGACTAAACCTGCAACAGAGTATATATGCATGTATCTGAGAGCTGCTTTTTGTGTTTCTGATATATTTTTGTCACTCAGGCATTTTTCTGTTTTCTTTAAAGCCAGAGAAAAATCTTCCATAGCAAGTGCATTGATCACATCACTTATTTCATTTTCAAAAAGATCCTGTACCTGAAATTTTCCTTCCAGATCTTCAGAAATTGAATTCTGAGTTGTTTTAGCCTTGTTTACTTCAGAAGTATCAGTTTTTTTATTGCTTTCAGAATTATCTTCTGGATTTGAACAGGAAAATACAAAAAAGCAAAGACCTGTAATGAGAATTAAATAGTTAATTATTTTCATTATTATCTGGTTATTTATTATCATCCACAAAAAAGAGATTTTTTCCTGTTTTGCTATCAATGACCTGCAGGATATTCCCCATGGCCTCTTGTCCGGCAACTATGATCCTTGAATTTGTCTTATATATAAAAACTTCATTTCTGTATTTGCTGTGGCTAATCATCATTTGTTTAATATCACCGATCCAAAGGTTTTTTCCGTTGTTTATATCATAACACAAAAGACTTGATCCGGTTGCTATAGGGGAATAAAATGAAACGAAAAGGGAATTACCTGAAGAAAAGGCTCTGCAATACTTTCTGAAAGTAGTGGCATATTTGGTTTTCCAGACCTGTTTTTTGAAGGAGTCATAGTAAAGCAGGGTACTGTCGGATATTTGTAAGAATCCGGTTGTGTCTGAATTGCAAATCACCGGAAAAAATGGATTTTCAACCCTGCGCGTATCATCCCAGATGCTATGCTCTTTGCTAACATCCCAGATGATATTTTCAGCATTGTTTTTGATGGTATCAACCAGCTTCAGTTGATTTACATCCAGCATCCAGGATTGGAAAATAACAAAAATCGGTTTTTCTATATGAATTGTGTCGTTTTCATAGGGTTTAACCTGAGCTTTTTTATCATCAGGATTCTCATTATTGCAAGCAAATAGAGAAAAAACGCCTAAAAAAAGAAGTAATAATTGGTTCATGTTTTTTTATTTCAAAGCTACTGAATATTTGATAATCATGTAAATAATCATCTTAAAAAGATTTGAAATTTTAATTTTTATTAATATACTTGTATAACAAACAAAACGAAAAACCATGAAAACTATTAAAAACCTGCTGTTTTTATCTTTATTCTTTTGCTCGTATCTTTCCTATTCACAAGAAATTTCCAAATTTTCCAAGGGATGTATCAATGATGACTGTCTTCTCTGTTATTTGTCGAAATCCATTGACAGCGACCAAGCCAAAAACCTTTTTTCTTATTATAAATTGAAGGGCGAATTCCCTGTTTGGAGCAATGAAAAAAGAGGAATAAAAATTGAAACCGACATAAACAATGACATTACTGAGATAATAATTTTTGATATTGAGGCATTTAATGAAATACTTCCAATGGGACTGACCAGTTCTTCAACTGTTGATGGTGTCATTGGTCAGTATGGTCTCCTTGAAACAGACGATTATGGCGGATTATGGTTTGATTTCAACCGGGCAATCAATGTCAGGGTTGAATTTGGTGAAGATAGAACACTAAGCAATGTGAGATATTCTCTTGAATATGGATTTTCTATGTCTGATGAGTGTTTTGAGAACGGGTTGGAGGAGTTTTCTTCAGTTAACGGTAGTGATGAATATGTTTCCGAAAATGAAACAGGGGAGGAGGATACCGATTCTGAACCTCCATCTGATGACAGTGAACAGAACACCTCTCCAGTTGATGTAGATTATAATGATCAAAACCCTGTTCAGGATAAAGTTTATTCCGAAACTTTTGAATCTGCTTTTAATAAGGTGATTTTAACCGCTCCCAAAAATTTTGCAAATGCCGATTCATATTCCTTTCCTGATTATGGCAAGGGAATGGTTTATAGCAATGAGTTTTATTTGTTTCTAGAGGTATATGATAATGAAGAAAAAGCTGTCGCCAGAGCAAAAGAATTTGATGAATTTCTTGGCAAACAAAAGACACCTTGTTGTGGCATTACCCATGAACTGGATGCCTATTCTGCTTTAATTGCCAGTGTTGATATCATACGTTTACCCGTATATGTGGCCGAAGGGTATGATGCCGCTCTTAAAAACCTGCGCATTGTTTCAACTTACAGAGTTGATGAAAACACAGGTAAGTTTCAGGTTTTGTTAATACTGAAAAACATTGAGGAATAATGAGAAGAAAGCTTATTATTGTGTTTATAATACTGTGCTCATTAGTGTTTATAGGACACTCACAGAGTTTTATGAGCTTTGGCTGGTCGGTTGAAAAAATGGATAAAACAGAGCCGTTTAGAAAGATTATTGATGATTTTAACAACCATTACAGTAATAATTATATTATGACCAGCTCCCTTAAAGTACCGGAAATACTTAACGGAGGAGTATTCGGGTTTAAATTTGACGGAAAGATTGCTTCGGTCGGATTGGGTTTTCATACGCATCTGCATGTTTCTACTGCCGAATGGGCCGACTCTTCAGGCAATGAATATATAACACAGCTCAGGCTTAATCATCATGGTTTTACCTACTGGTTTGGGGCAAACATTGTACACTCAGATGGATTTAGAATGGGGCCTGTATTTGGAATGAATTTTGAGCAGTTCAGGACAAAACTTAGAGATTCTAAGGACTTTATATACGCTCATCCCGTCTATCCAGTGGATATTTTTTATTTTTCCTTTACTTTTAAATTTCCTTTTTCATTTGGAAATGAGGATTTTACATTTGATATTATCCCGTATTACCAACTGCCCCTATATAATATGAAACTTTCTAAGTTGCATGATAAATTAAATGTGGGACATGCAACACCGTATACTAAAGATGAACTGAAATTTAACCCGGCATCGTATGGAATAATACTTACTTTGAATTTTCCTTTTAAGCTGTAAGTTTTTAGTGTTAATATTATGGTTTTTAAGACAATCCCTACGCTTTATTGAAAACATGATTAATTCTTAATTTATTTTTTTTGGATATTATAAATCATTGTTGTATATTTGTAACTGACCGGTCAAATATAAATTATATGAAAAAACAAAAAACAAAGGAACTCTTACTGGAAAAAGGCAGTGAACTCATGCTGAGAAAGGGTTTTAATAACACTGGAATTCAGGAAATTGTTGATGCCTGCAGGGTTCCTAAAGGTTCTTTTTACTTTTATTTTGAAAGCAAGGAAATGTTTGGGATTGAACTGATTAATAAGATTGCCGAAGAACTTAATAGTACTCTGGATAAATTTCTGGCTGACCGATCTCTGTCACCGGGAGAAAAACTTTCTGCATTTTTTGACAGCACTTTCGAAAATCTGGGCAGAAATGATTTTAAAGGCGGCTCATTGATTGGTAAACTGGCTGCCGAGCTTTCCGATGCAAGTGAAATGTTCAGGCAGGCCTTGTCGCTTGTATATGAACATCTTTCAGGTAAAATAGCTTTGACAATTGGGGATAGTGGCAATAAATCTGAAATGACTGCTGAAGAGCTTGCCAGGTTTCTGATTTTTACTTGGGAATCAGCCTTGTTGCAATCCAAACTTTTTAAATCAAACCAACCGGCCAGAAATTTCAAATATATTTTGGAAACTTTAACAGACTGTTAGTTTCTGATTGCTCTGATCCTTTGAAGCAGTGTTGGATGTAAATAATTAAAAAACACATATAAAGGATGTGGTGTCAGTTTGCTCAGATTCTTTTCCGAGAGTTTTTTCAACGCACCAATTAATTCTTCTCCGTTGTAATGGTCTTTTGCATATTTATCTGCAGCATATTCATTTTTCCTTGATAATGTATTCATAAACAGACCGATAATTGTTGAAATCGGACTGAAAAGAATTCCGAATGCAATCATACCCATATGAAACGATGGTTGATCGGCGCCCATCGCATAAGAAAAAACATGTTCGGTTAGAAAAAGGGAAAGCAAATACAATAAAGCTCCGGTTTGAACTATTCCCGTGATCACCGACGAAAGCGTGTGTCTGAGCTTATAATGCCCGATTTCATGTGCAAGCACAGCCACTATTTGCGGAACGGTTAGATCTTTTATGAGCGTATCATACAATACAATACGCTTTTTAGTCCCAAGTCCCGAAAAATAAGCATTTGCCTTAGTTGATCTTTTGGATCCGTCAATTACATAAATATTATCGAGTTTAAAACCTGCCTTTATGCTGAATTCCTGAATGGCTGATCTAAGTTCACCTTCTTCGAGTGGTGTTTGCTTATTGAAAAGGGGAACAATCAGACTGGAATAAAACATGGTCATAAATATCATAAATCCACTTACAGCAGCCCATGCAAGCAGCCAAAAATATTCACCTGTATTTTGAAAAAGCCATATGATAAGAGCAAAAATGCCTCCACCCAGTATTGCCATTAACAGCCATCCTTTTATCTTATCCAGAATAAATGTTTTCCTGGTTGTTTTGTTGAAACCATATTTTTCCTCAATCACAAAAATGTTGTAGATTGAAAATGGGGTGTCAATGATATCTGAGGCCAGCATGATAATTCCGAAGAAAATCAGTGATGTAAGAACCGGGTGAGAAATAATATCACTTGCCAGGTTATCAGCAAAACGAAAACCTCCAAGGAAAAACATCAGCAAAACAGTAATAAGCGAGAAAGAAGAAGTGATAATATCAAAACGGTAATTTTCTTTTTCATACCTGTTTTGCCTGGCATATTTCTCGGCATCATATACATCTTCAAGTTCTGCAGGAAGTTTTTCACTGCTGTTCTTTATATTCAGGTACTCCAGAACCTGATCTGAAATGAAACTGATGATAATAATGCTGATAAATACGATAAACAGCAGACCTTCGGATAAAACCATTGAATAAAAATTTAGTTTGTTAAACAGTAGTTATAACAAACTACTCTTTAAGTTGTTCATCCAGTCTTTTTGCATCGACCTGTCTTTGGGTAATTACATTGATGTATGCGCGTGAACTGCTTTTCGGGTAAATCTCATATGATTTTTTTGCCCAGTTAAGCGCATCACTCAATTTGCCATTTACTTCACATCCAAGAGCCATGTTGTAACAGGCATATCCTGCAATTTTTTCATCAGAATCTCCGGTGTGCTTTTCCCATAAAGTCATTGCGCCTTCCCAATCACTGGTCCTGACTTTGTTTTTGGCTAGTTTAAAATCATCGTGGCCTTTGATATAATAAGTTCTGGAAACTTTTACCCAAACCGGTGAAATCCTTGCGGCATATCTTGTGCCTGCAAACAATCCGGCTTCATTGGTAGCTGCTCTCTGGTGGGGAAGTTTTCTTCGGGCACCGTCGGGAGTCCAGTCGTGGGCATCAAATCCCTTCATATCGCGGAAAGTACTCTGGTCAATAACTGCCTTTGTTTTAGGGTCATAAACTCTCCAGCCGGCATCAACATAAACATCCAGAAACTCAGTAAATTCATCAACTTCTTTGTCAACTCCGTCAATTTTGCGGGTTACTTTTCTGACGGCAGAGCGGTGCTGGTTGTCTGAGTCAAATGTTTCCAAAGTAATTAAGGCATCTGCATTATTTTCCTTACAGATTTTTTCAACCTCAGTCCAGTCAAGTGGTACAGGCCATGCTTTGGTCCCGGTTCCTCTTAAATCTAGTCCGGCCGGCCTTACCACAGTAAATCTAGGTGATGAAGCAATGGTATTTACAAACCCCATAATACAGTTCTCCGATGATTCACGATCCTGCTGAATGCCTTCGCCCGATAAAAATCCCTCAACCACATTATTTAGTCCTTCGCCTTTAGCGGGCAAACTGCGGTTTGTAACTGCAATTTTTTTGATGGAAGAGGGGAGGTTTATTTCTGCAGGAACCAGAACATCAACATATACCGAAGAAGTTTTGCACGATGAAAAAATCAGTGCAAACAGTATAGCAGATATAAAAATGTTGTTATTTCGTTTCATGGTGTTAATTTTTTTCATTTTTCAAAAATATGGTTTTTATGCGATTATTGCAATTTGTGTGCCGAATTTTGGTCGTAGAGACGCATAATTATGCGTCTCCTCATTAAATGAAAATATTCATTAAATGAATATTTTCATTTAATGAGGTTATTCATGAGAAATTTAGATGCATGAAATATATTCATGAGATATATTCATGAGATATTTAAATATATGAGATATTTAGACGCATGCCATGCGTCTGTACTAGAAATTCAGATAAAAATCTTTAGTCAGCTCCGTATATTCTATTGAATATTGATGTCTATCCCCTGATTCTATGATCAAAAAATCTTCAATGCAGTCTGATTTTGTTTTGGAAAATTCCATCATCAACCGGTGCGGTTCGATATCCGGAGTAGGTTTAACAAATGTTTTTCTGAAGCAAAACAATTGTGATTCTTCAGCCATTTCTATAAATTCCTTTGCTCCGTTTACTGGCAGAATAATAGAAAAGATACCGTTTTTTGATAATGCTGATTTGACTCCGTTTATTAAATCTTCAAAAGGCAGAAGAGAATTATGCCTAGCTGCAGTTCGGGATATGTCTTCAGATTTGAGCGAATCCGAAAAATAAGGCGGATTTGAAACAATCAGATCGTAGCCTGTATGATATGGATTGTCGCTGAATTGCTGAAACGACTCGTTGTAAATGTATATCCTGTCGGGCCAGGGTGATTTTTCAATATTTTTTTTTGCTTCAAAAAAGGCATTCAGGTCAATGTCAATGGCATCAATCATAGCCTTGCTTCTTTGTGCCATCATTAGGGCTATCAGGCCTGTTCCGGTGCCGATGTCCAGAATTTTTTTTGCCCCGGAGCAATTTGCCCAAGCTCCAATCAGTACTCCGTCAGTGCCCACTTTCATTGCGGCAATGGATTGGTTTACCCTAAACTGTTTGAATTGAAAGTAATCGTTTGCCATAATCAGAATTTTTCAGATATTCCTAAACCAAATAAAGCAAAATCATATTTAACGGGGTCTTCGGGGCAAAGCTCCCTAAGGTATCCGGTAAGTTCACATACTGCTTTCCAGTCACTTTGTTGTCTTTTAAGTATTCCAAGTTTCCTTGCAACATTTCCGGTGTGTATGTCAAGTGGCAGAAAAAGATTTGCAGGTGAGATTTTATTCCATAATCCAAAGTCAACACCTCTTTTATCTTTTCTCACCATCCATCTGAGATACATGTTCAGTCTTTTTGCAGATGCTCCTTTCGTAATGTCCGAAACATGCTTATAAGTTCTTTTTTCGGGAGTGATTTCGAAAAATATCTTTCTGAAATGAATCAGTGCATCCTCAATGGACTCCTTTTTTGAAAATACATTTTCCAAACCGCCATGTTTTTTATAGATATTTCTTAAGGATTGCAAAAAATACAGGCAATCTGATGTGTTGAATGTCCGATGTACAAATCCATCCAATAATTTGTAATCCTGCTTTTTGGCATTCATAATATATTCATACGGTGCGTAATCCATTATCTTAATCAATTTAATTGAGTTGTTGATAATGGTTTTTCTTTGCCCCCAGGCAATGGAAGCAGTGAGAAACCCTGATATTTCAATGTCTTCTTTTTTTGAAAATAAATGAGGTATTTGAACAGGATCATTTTCAATAAATGACACATTATTATATAAGGAGTATTTTTCCTCGAGAAAGTCAAAAATCTGTTTTTTTGAAAGAGGCATAAACCGGAATTAATTGATGATCAAGCCATCATTGATCACATAAGTTTTATCTGAAATTTCAGCCAGTTTAATGTTGTGTGTTACAATCACAAAGGTTTGCATAAACCGTTCTCTTAAGGAAAGAATCAATTCATAAAGTTCGCGTGTGTTTTTTGAATCGAGGTTTCCTGAAGGTTCATCCGCAAAAATAATTGAGGGATTGTTTATCAGTGAACGGGCAATGGCCACGCGCTGTTTTTCACCACCTGAAAGTTCTGTGGGTTTATGTGATAACCGATGTGACAAACCAAGGAAGTCAAGCAGCTCTTTTGCCCTGTCAGTTGTTTTTGTTTTGTTTGATTTTGCGATAAAAGCAGGGATACAAACATTTTCGAGGGCGGTAAACTCGGGGAGTAAATGATGAAACTGGAATACAAATCCTATATTTTGGTTTCTGAACCGTGCCATCTGTTTTTCTGAAAGCTTGTCAAGGTCTGTACCGTTTATTATTATTTGCCCAGAGTCTTTTTTGTTTAAAGTACCAAGTATTTGCAGCAGGGTTGTTTTTCCGGCTCCACTGGCTCCAACAATGGCAGCAATCTCTCCTTTGTTTACCGACAGGTCAATGCCTTTCAGTACTTGCAGGTTACCGTAGGATTTGGTAATATTTTTGGCTTCGATCATTACAAAAAAAAATAAAGATAAAAAAAAAGTCCCGCAAAGGGGACTTTTTTATATAATTTAATTCAGATTAAGCTTCAGTAGCTGTTGCAGCTTCGTTATCACTTTTTGTTGCGCCTTTGCTTTTTACAACAAAACTTTTTGCATGTTTTCCCTGAGTGTCATAAACAATTGCAGATGCAACGAATACAGTTGAATAAACACCGGAGATCACACCGATGATCAGGGCAAACATAAAGCCCATCATTGATTCACCTCCAAAGAGGAACATTGCAAGCAACACAAGTAATACAGTTAAACTGGTGTTGATTGTACGGCTGATGGTACTGTTTATCGCACCATTGATGATGTCTTTTCTTTCACGCTTGGTGTACAACCCTGTCCATTCCCTGATACGGTCAAAGATAACCACGGTATCGTTAACAGAGAATCCAATAATAGTCAGAATTGCAGCAATGAACGCCTGGTCAATTTCAAGTGGGAAGGGAAGGAACCCATATAACAAGGAGAACATACCCAATGTAAATAATACGTCGTGGAAAAGAGCAACGGTAGCACCCAGACCAAACTGCCAGTTTTTAAACCTGATGGCAATATAGGCAAACATTATTATGAGAGACAAGCCGATAGCCCAGATAGCGTCCACTTTAATTTCATCTACGATGGTAGGACCAACTTTCTGAGAGCTCATTTTTCCTGCTACTTTTGTATCGGAAGGATTGACATATTCTTTGTAGCTCATATCACCCAGATATTCTTTCATTCCAATATACATGAGCGAGTCAATTTCACTGTCGATATTAACTCCGTCCTCATCAATTTTGTATTTGGTGGTAATTTTTACCTGATTTTCTTTCCCATAAGTTTTTACTTCAGGATTTGATCCAAATACTACGTTGAGATTTTTCTGCAGATCAACAGTACTAACATTGTTTTCAAAACGCACAATATAAGATCTTCCGCCGGTGAAATCAAGTCCGAAATCAAGTCCTCTTACGAAAAGAGAAATGATACCAAGTCCGATTACAATACTCGAAATTGTGTAGAAGATTTTTCTCTTACCAAGAAAGTCAATATTGACATTCTTCATGAAGTTTCTGGTAAGTTTAATGTCAAATTTTAATTTCAAGTTCCTGTCAAACGCCCATTCGTAAATAAGTCTGGTTAACAGAATAGCTGAGAATAAAGTGGTAAGAATACCAATCATAAGTGTGGTTGCGAAACCCTGAATTGGACCGCTGCCAAAGTAGTACAGAACAACACCGCTGAGGAAAGTAGTCACGTTACCGTCAATAATTGCAGAAAGCGCATTGGCATAACCATCTTTGATGGCAAGTTTAATGCCTTTACCGGCAGCAACTTCTTCTTTGATCCTTTCATATATAATTACGTTGGCATCAACCGACATACCCACAGTAAGAACAATACCGGCGATACCGGCCAGAGTAAGAACAGCGTTCAAAGAGGCAAGAACTCCAAAAATAAAGAAGATATTGGCAACAAGAGCAATGTTTGCAATGGTACCGGCACTATAGCTGTAGTAAAACATCATGAAGCCCATAACCAGAAGGAATGCCACAATAAATGATATCATACCGGCATTGATGGCTTCTTGTCCGAGTGAAGGACCAACAATTTCGTAGCTCTCAACTCTTGCAGGTGCGGGAAGTTTACCGGCTTTCAAAAGGTTAGCAAGATCCTGAGCTTCCTGAATGGTAAAGTTACCTGTAATTTGTGAGCCTCCGCCTGTAATTTCGCTGTTAACAGTTGGGAAAGAATACACATAATTATCAAGAACAATGGCAATGGAGCGTCCGATATTATCACGGGTAAGTCCGGCCCATTTGTCAGATCCTTTTGAATCCATGTTCATGTAAACAACAGCAAACTGTCCGCCGTTTTGTGAGTAGTCAGCATAGGCATCGGTAATTGCATCACCTTCAAGGGGGGCATTGTCACCGGTTTTTGGTTTTTTAATTGCAATAAGCTGGTAAAATTTACCTTCTTCATCAAATGTTTTGACAGTCCATAAGAGTTTAATATTGTATGGCAAAATTGCTTTGGCCTGCTTCATGTTCAGAAGCTTCATTACTTTAGAGGTGTCTCTTCCGAGTGCATAACCAACAATCGGACCCTGTCCAAGCTGATTGTTTTTATCAACCCATGGTGTAAGAACTCCGAATAATGGGTTTTTCTTAAGAAATTCTTCTTTCGACTGTTCTTCGGATAGATTTTCAGAATTCAGGGAATCGGTTTTTTTATCAGTTGATGTTAACAGACTGCCAGTATCTTTTGTGGTTTTTGAGGCGTCAGTTTTTTCTTCAGATGCTTTATCTGCGATAATGGTGCTGTCTTTTGCAATAGTATCGGTTTTTGCCACAACAGTTTCTTCTTCACCAGCCAGAACGCTTACAAGTTTATCATTGATATCTCTCAATGCCGGGAAAACTTCACTGTTTTCGTAGGTTTCCCAGAATTCAAGTTTTGCTGTTCCCTGCAACAGTTTCAAAGCCCTGTCGGGATCTTTTACTCCGGGAAGTTCGATCAGCACCCTTCCGGCAGTTTCCAGTCTTTGGATGTTAGGTTGGGTAACGCCAAAACGGTCAATACGTTTCCTGAGGATGTTGAATGAATTGTCAATAGCATCTGATGCTTCTTTTTCAAGAATGGCAATAACTTCTTCATCAGTGGTTTCCCAATTAATTTTTTGCTTCATCTCTGAAGTCTGGAAAAAAGTAGCCAACCTGATATCAGGATCGATGTTTTTTATGGCTTTTGCAAAAAGCTGAACAAAATCTTCGTCGCTTTCTTTCTGCATTTCCTTGGCATCTCTCATGGCGCGGATGAAGGTTGTATCTTTTGCATTGATACCAGCCAGAGCTTTTATCACATCCACAACTGAAATTTCAAGGGTTACGTTCATACCGCCTTTAAGGTCAAGACCAAGATTCAGTTCTTTGCCCTTACAATCGGCATAAGTGAAATTCCTTAACCATAAAAAGTTATAAACAGGCTCAGTGGCAATTGAATCCAGATAATATTTTTCACGTCTGTTTTTCAGTTCATCCTGGAAACTTCTTACAGAATCAATGTATGGCTTGATTTTGCCCATATCACCGTTGGCAGCCAGAATTGAATCTAAGAAACTTAGTTCTTTTTCTTTCAGAACATCCATCTGGATTATTCTGATCTTGTCGGTGCATGATTTGATTAAAGCAACATCTCCATTTGAATTTGCAATTGAATCAATCAGCGCTTTTGATTTTTCTGCATCTGCTTTTTCTTCGGCAAAACTATTTGCCCTGCTTTCAATTCTGCCAGTAACATAAGTGAATGTTAACTGATAAATACTAACCAGTGTAAGCAGAATGGCAAATAACCTTATCGCTCCTTTGTTTTGCATTTCTTAGTTTTTTTAAGAATTTATAAATTCGTTTTAGTAAAAATTTTTGAGCCGCAAATATATTGATTTTTTTTTGTAATACACATTATAAATGGGAGTTTCATATCAGATTTGTTTAAAAAACTTATAAATATCAATAAATCAATATCTTAAAATGGTTATTATGCTATTTTTTACAAATGAAGTTTTATTTTATTCCGGCTGTAATCAATTTTAGCCTTGTGAATTGAGAGAAAATCTCCACCCAGCATACCAGCCAAAGGGTAAGGTAAATTTGATCCGATAACGTGATTTATATGGCTTAAATCGATAAGTTTTACATGGAGGTTTTTCAAGTACAATTTTCCGAATACAATTTCTTTAATTGTGGCACTTTCTGTAGCACCTGAAACTTCAGAAAATCCTTCAATTGAAAAGGATTCTTTATTTTTTTCAGCGAACAATGATGCGGGAAGGTTGCTGTCAAAAACTGTGTGCGAAGCGCCGGTGTCAATTAGTAAAATGTAATCTCTATCTAAAATTTTGCACGAAACGCAAAGATGTCCGCCGGTTGTATCAGATTTAATGAAATCCAGTTTGATTTCTCCTTTCATTTTATTGATTTTATGGTAATTGCGGAGGAATGGCGGGAGGAGTTGCCTGACCAGTGGTTTGTGAATCAATGGCAACTTCATCGGGTAATGCACCTTCTGTATTTTTGTTGAAAAGTTTTTTCATGAAAAGAGGGTCCTTGCTCACAAAAAGCACCAGAATAGAACTGATTACGATGCTGAACAATACTACTGAAAATGTAATATCCTGAATTTCCTGTCCGTAAGGTAGCCCGAGTTGAAGCGGCAGACTGGCAAAAACAGCCGGAATGAGTCCTTTTGGGGAAAGAATGGACATGATCGCAATATCTTTGGAAGTGAATTTTTTCTTTGATAGGATTGATATGCTTAATGGCCTTGATAATATTATTGCGGCTACAATTATCAGTCCGAGGATTACCAGCCAGAAATTATCGAATCTCAAACTAATTCCGACGTAAACAAAGAAAAAAGTTTGCAGGATAAAGGTTATTTCAGCAAAAAAATCTTTTTCTGCCGGATTGATTTCGGAAGCATTAAAAGCAAAAACTTTTTTATATGCTTTTTTGTCGTTTAGCTTGCTGCTGTTTGCCAGCATGATTCCAAATGCCAAAGCAGCAATGCCTCCGTTATAGTCAAAAGATTCAACCAGTCCGTATATAACAAGAACAGCAGCCAGTGAGGTAAACATGGATTTTTTCAGTCCCCTGAAAATCAAAATTAGTCCCGACCAGGCAAATCCTCCGACAACACCTGCAACAATTGCAATCAGTACAGATTTCCACATTATATTGAATACATCAGAAACGGTTTGAGCACCCCGCTCCATTCCGGTTAAAATAGAAACCCCGGCAATCAGACAAAGTACATCGCTGAGTGCGGCTTCCATAATTACCACACCCGAACTGTTTTCGTTCATTCTGAGCTGTTTGACCAATGGAATAATAATTGCCGAAGATGTGCCTCCAATGATTGTCCCCGCAAAAAGTGCACTGAGGTTGTTCAGTTTGGTGAAAATGCTGATCAGAATAAATGAAATTAATACAGTAAGTGAAAAATTAATCAAGGTTATGAGGGATGCATTTCCAATGGATTTTTTTAATTCACTGAATTTGAGATTTGTGCCACTTTCAAAAAGAATTACAACCAAGGTGGCAGAAGCAAAAATATAGCCCAACCCACCAAAATCTTCAGGCTTTATCCATCCGGCAATTGGTCCGGCTGCAAGTCCCGTCAATAATAACACAAGCACTACCGGAATTTTTGTTTTTGTAAAGATGATATTAAAAAGATGCGCAAAGAAAATCAGGGCGCCTATAAAAATAATTGCATTTGGAATGTCCATTTTTGTCGAATTTTTCCTTTAAAAGTAGTAATTTTTCTGTTAGAAATTTAAAAAATATTATTTATTGTCAGGATATTGTGCTTGCATTTTTCTTGTAAAATCCCACAGCACAATGCCCGCACAAACAGAAATATTTAATGAATGTTTTGTTCCGAATTGAGGTATTTCAAGGCAAAAATCAGACAGGTCAACAATATCCTGATCAACACCGTTAACTTCGTTTCCAAAAACCAGGGCATAGTTAACATTTTTTTCAGGAACGAAATCATCTGCCATAACCGAGTTTTCAGTCTGTTCAACAGATATTATTGTGTAACCTTCTGATTTTAGTTTTCTGATCAATTCTATTGTATGCTCATATTTTTCCCATTCTACAGTATCTGTGGCGCCCAGCGCAGTTTTGTGAATCTCAGGGTTGGGAGGGCAGGAGGTAAATCCGCATAAAAATATTTTTTCAATGAGAAATGCATCCGACGTTCTGAAAACAGAACCCACATTGTTTGCACTGCGAATATTATCCAGCACAACGCAAATTGGTTTTTTTTTTGCCTTTTTAAACTCTTCACCCGAGAGTCGCTTTAATTCGCTGTTTTTCAGTTTCCTCATTTTTTTTATGGCAAATTGTTTTCTTTTTTTTTTACTGGCTGCAAAATTGTAAAAAAAAAAAATTACTTTAGTGACTTGTACAAAATAAAATTAGTCACATGAATATTCATGAATATCAGGGAAAAGAGATTCTCAGAAACAATGGGGTTGCTGTGCCGGTAGGAATTGTTATTTCAGATCCGGGCGAAGCGGTTGATGCTGCTAAAAAAGTACAGGAGCTTACCGGAACGGATTGCTGGGCTGTAAAAGCTCAAATCCATGCTGGAGGCCGTGGAAAAGGCGGTGGAGTAAAAATTGCCAAAAATTTTGACGAAGTTGCTATTTATGCCAGGCAGATATTGGGTATGAATTTGGTAACCCACCAGACAGGACCGGAAGGGAAAATTGTGAGAAAAGTACTTATTGAGCAAAGTATTTTTTATCCCGGAGAAAGTAAAATACAGGAGTTTTATATGAGTATTTTGCTTAACAGGGCAACCGGACGCAACATTATAATGTACTCAACTGAAGGCGGAATGGATATTGAGGAAGTTGCAGAAAAAACACCGCATCTGATATTTAAGGAAGAAATTGACCCGAAAACCGGAATTTTACCTTTTCAGGCAAGAAAAGTAGCATTTAATCTCGGATTGTCTGGAAAAGCTTTCAAGCAAATGGTTCAGTTTACTGTTGGACTATACAATACGTATGAAAAATGTGATGCTTCATTATTTGAAATCAATCCCGTTTTTAAAACTTCTGATGATCTTATTCTGGCTGCCGACTCAAAAGTGAATCTTGATGACAATGCTTTATACCGCCATCCAGAACTCGCTGTCATGCGCGATGTTTTTGAGGAAGATCCCACCGAGGTGGAAGCAGGCGAAAATAACCTGAACTTTGTTAAACTGGATGGGAATGTAGGTTGCATGGTAAACGGAGCAGGGTTGGCAATGGCAACAATGGATATTATTAAACTGTCGGGTGGATTGCCTGCCAACTTCCTTGATGTGGGAGGTGGAGCCAATGCAAAAACAGTTGAAGCAGGATTCCGTATTATATTAAAAGACCCGAATGTAAAAGCAATCCTGATCAATATCTTTGGTGGAATTGTTCGCTGCGACAGGGTGGCTGAAGGAGTTGTGGAAGCATACCATAAAATCGGAGGTATAAATATTCCGGTGATTGTCCGACTTCAGGGAACCAATGCAAAAGAAGCTAAGGAACTTATAGATAAATCAGGATTGAAGGTTTATTCGGCAATTACATTGCAGGAAGCAGCCGATCTGGTTACAAAACTTGTTTAAAAAAAAAGGGGCTGAAAATGCCCCTTTGAACGACGAGGGATGTGAAATAGTACAGATTAACTGCACTAAATCGGATTATCTTTAATTTTTTTAATAAATTTGTTTCAATTTTTATAGTCGTTACATTTATCAGACTAAAGAAAAATATAAAAGGTTGCATGAACGTTTAATTTTATAATAAAAAAAACATTTTATCTGGCATAATTGTTGAAATAAGTATTTAAAAACCCGGATGAGAAAAATTCTGATCATATTGATAATCGTGTTTGCGGCTTCTTATAGCTCTAAATCACAGCAGTTTACAGATAAGGGGTATGTTGTGGAAACCAGGGTTGTAAACGGAGATACATTGCCACATATAAATATCAGGGAGATTTTTGTATTTCCTCCAAAGAAATTTAAAAACGCCCGCGAAGAGAAAGAATATTATAAATTGGTCAGAAATGTCAAGAAAGTATATCCGTATGCAAAACTTGCAAGATTAAAACTCAACCAGATCAATAAAAAGCTAGCAACATTTACTGACGAAAAAGAGAAGAAGAAATATATTGAAAAAGCAGACAAGGCATTGAAGTCAGAATTTGAAGCCGAGCTAAAGAATCTTTCAATGAATCAGGGAAAACTGCTAATTAAACTTATTGACCGTGAGACAGGAAATACCACTTTTGATGTGATAAAAGATTTGAAAGGCTCTCTTACAGCCTTTATGTGGCAGTCTGTTGCCCGTCTTTTCGGATCAAACCTTAAAGCAGATTATGATCCTGACGGAGCAGACAAGGACGTGGAGGAGGTCATTCTCAGAATTGAAAACGGTCAGCTGTAATCATCCTGTAAGCGTATTGCCGGGTTGATAAATTTCCTGTTCTTTCATAACAAAAACAGGGTATGGTTTTTTCCGGAATTAATAATAATTATTCATGCAAATTTCTTTTGTATTGGTTGAACCTAAGTATCCTGAAAATATCGGCTCAGCTGCGCGCGCATTGAATACTATGGGTTTTGGTGATCTCAGACTGGTAAATCCTGCAGATCATTTATGCGATAATGCCAAGTGGCTGGCCCATGGTTCTGTCCATATCCTTGAAAATGCTAAAGTTTTTTCCGATTTCGAACTTGCTGTTGCCGATTCGGATATTGTTATCGGAACTTCTGCAAAAAAAAGAAAAACTACCTATAATTATATTAATGCGTCGGAACTGAAAGTTTTCCTTACTGAAAAGCAAAATCCCAAACTTAAAGTATCGGTTGTTTTTGGAAATGAAGACAAAGGGCTCCCAAATGATGTATTAAAAAGATGTCAGATTGTATCGTTTGTTCCTCTTGCAAACAGACAACCTTCGTTAAATCTTGCCCAGACAGTTATGATTTATTCATATTTATTATCTGGAATACCTTCGGTAAACTCAAAAAGTATTTTGGAAAATCAGTCACTGGATTTGGCAGAGATCAGAAGCAGAATAAATGCGCTGATGCTTAAAGCAGGTGAAAATAGTGAAAGTAATTTTAGTGTCCGGTTAAACGAACGACTTTCTGATATGCGCGATTCCGACATTAAAATGATATACTATATCATAAAGAAATTTGAAAAAATGATCGACAAGTGAATGTCACAATTCATTTTTAAAGTTCCAGAATTGCTTTAACAAGATTAAAGGCGCCATCTCCTATTTGAGCGATGCTCGAATCAAGCATATAGCATGGAGAAGTAACTATCTTATTTTCCTTATCAACGGCTATTTCACCCTGAGAAACAGGAATGTGTTTTGATCCCATTTTTTCAATTGCCGAAGCTGTACCCTGGTCTTTTCCAATGGTAAGCTCTGCTTTTCCAAGTACTTTAGCAAGCATAACCGGAGAAATACAAAGCGCTCCAATGGGTTTGTTAAGTGAGTGCATTTTTTTTATGACATTGGCAACTGATGGAATTACGTTGCATTCAGGACCTTTGAAAGCAAAATCACAAAGATTTTTTGCTACACCGAAGCCGCCGGGAAAAATCAGGGCATCAAACTCCTCTGCTTTAAGCTCGTTGATGTTTTTTATTTTGCCTCGGGCAATACGGGCAGATTCAACCAAAACATTTCTTGTTTCGTTCATTTCTTTGCCGGTTAGGTGGTTGATCACGTGATGCTGGTTTATATCCGGAGCAAAAATCTCATAGTCAGCACCAAGTTTTGAAATGGCATATAATGTGAGAGTGGCTTCATGTATTTCAGCGCCATCGTAAACTCCACATCCGGCAAGGATAACAGCTATTTTTTTTGTTTTCATATTTTTTAAATTACGGTTTTATTAATTGTCCTTTAAGGCTTTATTGGTTTCTCCTTCGCTGTATGAATAAATTTCTTTTAAAAGAAGATCATATTTTTCATAGAGAAATTTTCTTTTCAGCTTCAGAGTGGGAGAAAGGGCACCTGTATCAGGAGTCCAATCGTCGGGAACAAGTTTAAATCGTTTTATCTGCTCAATTTGACCAAGTTTTTTATTGAATTTATTTATTTCTTCCTGGTATTTTTTTAGAATAACAGGATTTTTAATTAGATCCTGATTGTCGTTAAATGGAATTTTATGTTTTAATGCAAAATTTTTCAAATAACTGAAGTCAGGGGCAATCAAAGCTGAAACAAATTTTTCTGATTCGCCTACTATCATGACCTGTTCAATGAGATCAGATTCTTTCAGCATATTTTCAATGACTTGCGGAGCAACGTATTTACCTGCAGAATTTTTAAATATTTCTTTCTTTCTGTCGGTAATTTTCAGAAACCTTCCTTGTTCAAAACGGCCAATATCACCGGTATGAAACCATCCCTGCTGATCGATAACCGTACGTGTAAATTCAGGATCTTTGTAATATCCAATCATCACATTTGGACCTTTGCAGAGAATTTCTCCATCCTCATCTATTTTTACTTCAATATTTTCAAGGACAGGACCAACTGTACCAAACATCTGATTAATATAATCGGGATTATTAACCGAAATTACCGGTGAAGTTTCGGTCAGGCCATACCCATTCAATACAGGAACCCCCGCAGCATAAAAAATCCTTTCAAGTCGGGGCTGCAAAGACGATCCTCCGCAAACAACTATCAATATTTCATTTCCGAAAGCCTGTCTCCATTTTGAAAAAACAAGTTTTCTGGCAATATTTAGTTTGAACTTGTAAAATGGATTGTTTCCGTTAAGTTTATATTTATTTCCAATGCGAACCGCCCAGAAAAAAATCATTCGTTTAAAGCCCTTAAGGTCTTTTCCAACATTTATTATCCGGTCATAAAATCTTTCGAGTAATCTGGGTACTGTGTTGAAAGCATGTGGTTTAACAAATTTCAGATCGTCGGCTATGGTACCCAGGTTTTCTGCATAATAAATACTAATTCCCTTGTATTGATATGCGTAGTTCATCATCCGTTCATACACATGACAGAGTGGAAGAAAACTCAAAACCCTGTGCTGTTTTTCCAATGGCAGTATTTTTGAGGCGGCAATAAAATTTGTTACAAGATTGTTATGTGAGAGCATTACACCTTTCGGACTGCCAGTAGTTCCTGAGGTATATAATATTGTGGCCATATCATGGGGACCAATTTCATCTCTTGTTTTAGTTACCGTATCTTTATGCTTATGTGCATTATTGCGGCCAAGATTTACTATTTCCTGCCAGTTTCTTGCATTTTCAACTTCATTAATTGTAAATATTTCCTTTATAGCCGGAATTTCTGAAGCGATATTATTAAGCTTCTTATAAAGGCTGTTGTCAGACAGGATTAGCAGTTTAATATCAGAGTGGATTAAAATATATTTATGATCTTCATCACTTATTGTTGGGTAAACCGGAACATGAATCATGCCTGCCTGTAAAATTGCAAGATCCATTATGTTCCATTCCGGACGGTTGTTTGTGAAAACTGTAGCTATCTTATCGCCTTTGGTATAGCCCATTTCAAGCAATCCGTAACTTATATTATTGATGTGATCGATATATTCAGAAATCGAATATTGGTACCATTTCCCGTCTTTTTTTCCGGCTACAGCAATATCTTTATCCTGGTATAGAGTGAGATACCGCTCAGTTAGGTCAAAAATTCGTCTTACTTCCATTTTTTTAAATAAAGTCCAAAGATAGTAAATTGTACCTATAGGTAGATGAATGATTGAAAAATCAGGAGCTAAATAGCATTAATAGATAAAAGACAATAAAATGTTGATTAATGGACTAATATTTATGACACATTTTCCTTTGTTTTAAAAAGATAGAAATAAAACGGATATGATTTATAATATATAAAAAATTGAAATACAATGAATTAATAAAAGAAATTCAATAATCGTCGGTTAATTGATGTAGGTTTTATCACTTACATAAAATACATTAATCTCTGATTGTTTTACTGTTTTTGTGGTTGTATCTTTACAATGAGTTTTGAAAAAGTTCTTTTAAACAAATTAGTTGAATGGAGTGAATCCTTATTCTTTACTTGCCTTCAAAAAAGTAATTGTGATTATTTTTCATTAATTTTAAGTGTAAATGGGTTTTTATTTCTTAATTTTTTCTTCACTCCTTCAACTTTTTTGTTTTTATATCCCACCAGAAAAATATTGATGTATTTTAACCCTTGTATTTCGTCAAATACCTTTGCATTTTATCAATAATTGTAGTAATACAGTTGCTTTTTGTAATAATGTTTGCTGTTTATATCCTTTAATTATTATAGTTTTACGTTGTTTTTTAATTTGTAATTAATATTTGACGAAATGATAAAAAGAATTGCATATTTCCTGTTAACTGCATGGCTTATTTCAGGATGTTCAGATAGTAAGGAAACTGAAAAATCAAATACCGATAAAAAGCTTTCTCCTTATGAATATGTCAATCCGTTTATTGGAACCGGAGGTCATGGGCATACTTATCCCGGTGCGTCACTTCCATTTGGCATGATGCAATTAAGTCCGGATACCCGTCTCGAAGGTTGGGATGGCTGTGGCGGATATCACTATTCTGACGGTAAAATCTATGGATTTACCCATACACACCTAAGTGGAACGGGCGTTCCCGATTATTGCGATATTCTGTTACTTCCAATGACCGGAAAGTACAATCCTGCTGTAAAACCTGCATCTGGCTTTAAACACGAATCGGAGAAAGCTTCCCCCGGTTATTACAAGGTTTTTCTCGATGATTATAAAGTTGAAACTGAACTAACTGTTTCCCGGAGGTCCGGAATTCATAAATATGATTTTAAAGGAAAAACAAATCCTGAAATACTGATTGATTTGGCCCATCGTGATAAAGTTACAGGATCCTCTCTGACTATTGTTTCAAGGGATGAAATATCAGGTATGCGCCGTTCACAGGCTTGGGCAAATGACCAGGTGATTTATTTTGTTGCAAAATTCTCCTCGCCGATTAAAACTGCAGAAATATATTCTGACGGAAAAATTTCTGATGTAATGGATTCAGTGTCTGGCCTGGACTTAAAAGCTTTGCTTACTTTTGAAAATGTAAAAGGTCCGGTTTTAGTAAAAATTGGAATTTCCGCTGTAAGTGTTGAAGGTGCCAGGAAAAATCTTGAAACAGAAATTCCGGGATGGGATTTTGAAAAAACAAGGAATATGGCTGTTAAGGAATGGACTGATGAGTTGAATAAAATTGTAGTTGAAGGTGGCACGGATAAGCAAAAAACTGCATTTTATACTGCAGTATATCATGCTTACCTGAACCCGAATACTTTTATGGATGTGGATGGAAGTTATCGCGGAAGGGATTTAAAAAATCATCAATCCGATGAGTTTACCAATCATACGGTATTTTCACTATGGGATACCTATCGCGCTACACATCCGCTATTTACTATCACTCAGCAAAAAAGGACTGTTGATTTCATCAATACTTTTATAAAACAATATGAACAGGGTGGTTTACTTCCCGTTTGGGAACTTGCCGGCAATGAAACTTATTGTATGATTGGTTATCATGCCATTCCTGTTATTGTTGATGCTTATATGAAGGGAATCAGGGGATTTGATGCTGAAAAAGCATTTGAGGCCATGGTAAAAAGTTCTGAACAGGATCATTTCGGGCTTTCAAACTATAAAAAATATGGATATATTTCTGCTTCAGATGAATCAGAATCTGTATCCAAAACTCTTGAATACGCATACGATGATTGGTGCATTGCCTTGATGGCAAAAGAATTGGGTAAGGAAGCAGAATACAAAAAATATATGATGAGGGCTCAAAGCTATAAAAACGTTTTTGATCCTGCTTCAAAGTTTATGGTCGCAAAAATGAACCAGTCATGGTTTACTCCTTTTGATCCCAAAGAAGTGAATTTCAATTATACCGAAGCAAATTCTTGGCAATACAGTTTTTATGTGCCTCAGGATATTTCGGGTTTAATAGAACTGCACGGAGGAAAGCAAAATCTTGCAAAAACCCTCGACCGGATGTTTTCCGAAAAATCTGAAACTACAGGTCGCGAACAGTCTGATATTACAGGCTTAATCGGACAATATGCCCACGGAAACGAGCCCAGCCATCACATGGCGTATCTTTTTAATTACATCAATCAACCCTGGAAAACACAGAAAATCGTTAAACAGATTATGAATGACCTGTATACTGATAAACCTGATGGTTTATGTGGAAACGAGGATTGTGGTCAGATGTCATCATGGCTTGTTTTTTCAGCTATGGGTTTTTATCCTGTTGTTCCGGGTTCAGATTATTACGTTATCGGGTCACCATTATTTGATAAAGCTACCATATCACTGGAAAATGGAAAACAATTTGTGGTTGTAGCTGATGGACTGTCAGATGACAACATTTATATCCAGTCAGCCATGCTTAACGGCAAAAAATACTCACATTCTTATATTTCCCATAAAGACATTGTTGATGGTGGAACACTTACTCTTATTATGGGCAATTCGCCATCCAAGTCCTTCGGAGTAAAAGATGAAGATGTGCCTGTTTCATCAATAACCGATTTTCTCATTCAGCCGGTTCCCTTTGTTACCAAAGGAAAACGCACTTTTATGGATACAACTTCCATTGAACTTGGTGTGCTAAACAAAGACGCAATAATATATTATACTACTGATGGATCTGTTCCTACAGAAAAATCGAAAGTCTATGAAAAGCCATTTATTATTGAGAAAACTACAATATTAAAGGCATTTGCCGCTTCACCCGGCAAGGAAAATGGTATGTATATTACAGCAGAATTCAATAAAATTCCGCTGGGCAGAACAATAAAATTGTATTCCAAATATGCCAGTCAATATTCAGCCGGTGGTGATCTCGCCCTTATCGATTTTATTAAGGGGATGAACAATTATAGGACGGGAGCATGGCAGGGATATGAAGGAATTGATATGGAAGCATTGGTTGACTTAGGCTCCATTCAACCATTTAAAGAAATTTCGGTTGGATTTATTCAGGATCCCGGCGCGTGGATATTTTTCCCGCAAACCGTTATTATTATGATTTCACCCGACGGATCGAAGTTTGAACCTGCTAAAACTTTTACCTACAATCTTGAAAAAAATAACTGGACAACCGAAGTGAAAAACTTCACTGTAGGCAATCCCTATAACAAAAAAACAAGATTTGTTAAGGTTGTGGCTAAAAATATGGGACCTTGTCCGGACTGGCACCCCGGATCAGGAGGAAAATCATGGATATTTTGCGATGAGATTAGTATTAAGTAGAAATAGTAATTAGTAATTACTGTTTCCAAGTTCCAAGTTAGAAACTTGGAACAGCATACAAACATCAAAAATATCTAAACAACAAGAACAAACAAGAACAAACAAGAACAACTAAACTATAAACCAAATGACAACAGATAACAAAATCAACAAAATGATGGCCTGGCCAATTTTCCTATCTTTTTTATGTATGGGGTTTGGAGATGTGGTAGGACCCTTGGTTGGACTGGTTAAGGAATCCTTTCAAATTCCTACTTTTCAGGCTCAGTTTATAACATTTTCCGGGTTTATCATGTTTGGTGTTTTATCTATACCAATGGGACTTCTTCAAGATAAGAAAGGCAAAAAGTTCATCATGAATCTGGGCTTGATCATTGCTCTGGTTGGATTGCTAGTCCCTGTTTTTAGCGGAATGTATGGTCCGAAAGTTGATCTGGCAAACGCGGATGAAAGCAAGTTTTATGCCCTGATTTTATCGATATTGCTGCTTGGCGCCGGAGCTACCACATTGCAAGTTGTTGGAAATCCTATTATGAGGGATGTTTCCCGGGAAGGAAAATATTCCAGTAATTTGTCTTTTGCACAGTCGGTTAAAGCCATTGGATCCTCATTGGGATTTCTATTGCCTCCATTTGCCTTAAAAGCTTTTAATTTAGACTGGTCTATTTTATTTCCTATATATTCCGGATTGATTTTAGTCAATTTAATATGGTTTAATTCAGTGAAATTTGAAGAGAAAAAATCTACCAGCCAAACTGCCAGTCTTGCCTCTTGCTTTGGCCTTTTAGGAAACGGTTATGTTCTTGCAATGGTTATGGCAATATTCTTTTATGTTGGCGCTGAGGTTTCAATGAGTTCAAGTGTGCCAATGCTGATGAAAGAGAATTTTGGGATTACTGAGCTAGGCCTTATGGTTTCGTGGGCCTTATTCTTTTTGCCTATTCTTTTTGGAAGATTCATGGGCGGATTGATTCTCAGGAAACTGAAGCCTGGAATATTTCTTTTTATTTCAGTAATAATTTCATTGGCAGGATTGCTTGCAATGTTTGTTGAATCAAAAGAACTCACTTTTGCAGGAATTGTATTAATTGGACTGGGTTTTTCAAACATTTTTCCATTGATTTTCTCCATGGCAATAGAAAAAATGCCCGATCGTTCAAATGAACTTTCTGGATTGATGGTCACAGCAATCGTCGGCGGAGCTCTCATTCCTCCTGTTATGGGCTATGTAGCCGATAATGTCAGCTTACTTGTGGGGTTTTTGGTTCCAATGGCATGCGTCGGGTATATTGCCATAATTTCAATCGCTAATCTTAAAAAATAACTTATGGATTACTCAAAGGATAAACGCGTCGTTTTAACGCTTGATGCAGGTGGTACTAACTTTGTTTTCTCGGCATTAAAGGGTTATGAGGAAATTATTGAGCCAATAAAAATGAAATCCAATGGGAATAACCTGAAAAAATGCCTGTCAAATATCGTTTCAGGGTTTTCTCAAATGAAAGACTCTTTAAAAGGTGAAAAAATTGTTGCCATTAGCTTTGCTTTTCCCGGTCCGGCCGATTACCCAAACGGTATTATCGGTGATTTGGGCAATCTCCCCGGTTTCAGGGGTGGAGTTGCTCTTGGTCCGATGCTTCAGGATGCTTTCAAAATGCCTGTTTTTATTAATAATGATGGTAATCTATACGCTTATGGCGAGTCCATAGCTGGCTTTTTGCCTGAAATAAACAAAAAGCTTAAGCAATCAGGCAGTACAAAAAAATTCAGAAATATTGTGGGTATTACGCTGGGAACCGGATTTGGGGCCGGATTGATTTCAGACGGAAACATGATAATTGGCGATAATTCAAACGCAGGAGAGGTTTGGCTGCTCAGTTCAAGACATCAGCCCAAAAGAAATGCCGAAGAGGGTGTGTCAATCAGGGCTGTACAGCGTCTTTATGCTGAGTTATCTGGTCGTCCGGCTGATATTATGCTTTCACCCGAAACAATTTATAAAATAGGAAAGGGATTGACTCCCGGTGATAAATATGCTGCCATAAAGTCCTTTGAGGCTATGGGGAAAATGCTCGGCGATTCCTTATCTAATTTAGCAACTTTATTTGACGGACTTATTGTTATCGGCGGTGGTATTTCCGGGGCGCGTGATCTTTTTATGCCTGCCGTAATGAAAGAAATGCGCTCTAAATACCGAAACCAGAAAGGGGAGGAGTATCCCCGACTGGCTCAGAAAGTTTTTAATCTTGAAAATGAAAATGATGTGAAGGCCTTTGTTGCCGGTGATGCGAAAAAAGTTGAAGTGCCTGTTTCGGGCAGGGAACTTACCTATGATTCCATGCAACGCATTGGGATCGGGTTTTCGAAAATCGGAACAAGCAAAGCAATTTCAATTGGTGCTTATGTTTATGCACTTAAAAATTTATAGGCAAAGGTTTATCAATGCCAAATAATAATATAAAATGAGTTTTTTTAAGTTAATACAGATAGTCGTTTTAATTAGTGTAACAGGTTTTAATTTATCCTACTCACAGGGTGTTACCGGAAAGGTAACATCCCTGGAGGATGGATTGCCTATGCCCGGTGTAAATATCTTAGTAAAAGGTACTAAAATAGGAACGGTTACAGATATTGACGGGAAATTCAACATCAAAACAAGTTCGCAGAACGATACCCTTGTTTTTTCATTTATTGGCTATAATAATAAGGAAATTGCAATAAAAGGGCAAACTGCTCTTTCTGTTCAACTTGCCCCCAATGTTGTTCAGCTTGAATCAGTTGTTGTAACAGCACTGGGTATAAAAAGAGAAGAAAAATCGCTGGGATATTCTGTTGATGAGGTTAAAGGCGATGAGGTTAATACCAACAAGGAAGTTAGCGTTGCCAATTCTTTGTCAGGAAAAGTTGCCGGATTGCAGGTTACTGCAACAAACGGAAGTGCTGCTTCATCAAGCCGTGTCGTGTTAAGAGGAAATAATTCCTTTAATAACAACCAGGCCCTTATTGTTGTTGATGGCGTTCCCATCGATAATTCCACTGTCAGTAACTCCGAAGATGAATGGGGTGGAAAAGATTTTGGAAACGGGATTTCTGACATTAACCCCGACGATATTGAAAGTATTTCGGTTCTTAAGGGAGCCAGCGCCTCTGCTTTATACGGATCGAGAGCTTCAAATGGCGTAATTCTGATTACTACTAAAAAAGGAGTGGCAGGAAAAGGTGTAAGAATTGGATTCAGCACCAGCTCGACTCTTGATAAAGCTTATATTCATACTAATTTTCAGGATGTATATGGTGCTGGCAGTGACGGAAAATTTGAGACACATTGGAAACTGGACAGTGCCGGAGTTCCTCATTATTACGCCGATCAGGCATCCTATTACGGAAGCTGGGGACCAAAAATGGATGGTCAGGATATTTATGACTGGGATGGTAAAAAGAAAAAGTTTCTTCCACAACCAGATAATTACAAAGAATACTTCAGATCAGGTTATACTATAAATAATTCTGTTTCTATAGATGGCGGTTCAAAGAAAATTTCTTTGCGGGGCACAATCAGTGACCTGCGAAATAACGATATTATTCCGGGCTCTTCTGTAAACCGTACGAATATCGGGCTAAATACAAATATCAATTTGTTTAAGCGACTTTTTATCCAGGGCTATGTATCATACGTGTTTCAGAAGGCGGAAAACCGTGCTGCATTGGCTAATTCACTTAATAACCCTGCCAGAAACTACACAGTCATGCCCCGGCACATAAGCACTCAATCACTTAAGGACAATATCATGAATGCCGATGGGGAAGAACAAACCTGGTATATGGTTTGGAATTGGCAAACCAATCCATTCTGGAATGATACTTATGAGCTGAGCATGGATAAAAAGGACAGAACATTCGGAAATCTTTCAGCAAACTGGAAATTTTCGGAAGTGTTTAACCTCCTTGTACGCACTGCCCAGGACTATTCATGGCATCATTTCGAAAATATTGGAGCTTATAACGGACTAATTTCATCAACAGGTAGTTACAGTTACAATAATATTGAAAGATGGCAGACCAATACCGATTTTTTGCTTTCTTATATTCATAAATTGAATGATAAGCTTAACCTGACATATAATTTTGGGGGAAATGCATTGTATGACAAGGTAAATTCTGCTTCAGCATCAACCTCTGTGGGTTTGGTTGATCCATATGTTTATTCTATTGAAAACAGTATAGGAATTCCGGCACGCAACAAAACTCTTCACGAGAAAGCAGTAAATTCACTCTACGCTTTTGCTCAGGTTGATTATAAAAGATTTCTGTTTTTTGATTTAACTGGCCGAAATGATTGGTCAAGTACGCTACCCGAGGAAAATAATTCCTATTTCTATCCATCTATAAGTTCAGGTTTTGTTTTTACCGAGCTTTTGCCTGAAAATTCCAAAAGAAAAAAAGTGTTTCCTTACGGAAAAATAAGAGCTTCCTGGGCAAAAGTGGGAAACGATACAGATCCCTATCAGCTTGATATCACATATTATCAGGATTCCAATGATGTTTATGGAACCTATGGTTATATTGTGAAACAGATTCCGGCCAAAGATCTAAAACCCGAAGAATTGGTTTCTCGTGAAATTGGAACAGATTTAAGATTTTTTACCAACCGCATTGGCCTTGATTTCACCTATTACAATACCAACTCATTTAACCAGATTGTGGGTGTGGATGTGTCCTCGGCTTCCGGAGCTTCAAGGGCGCTCATTAATGCAGGCAATATCCGAAACAGCGGAATAGAATTGCAACTGAAAACAAAACCCATTGCCAAAGATAAATGGAATTGGCAGTTGAATTTTATCTATACCAAAAACAATTCTGAAGTAATTGAACTTGCCGAGGGAATTGACAATCTTCAAATTCTTGAACATTGGGGATTAAGCATAGAAGCCCGACCCGGCCATCCTTACGGAGATATTGTCGGTTACGGCATTCAGCGCGATGGAACCGGAAAAAAGCTGGTGGATGAAAATGGCTTGTACCTCAGAACTGATACCACAGTTGTTCTTGGAAACATCAATGCCGATTTTGCTTTTTCAGTAAAAAATGCGGTTTCTTTCAAGAGCTTTACCTTATCTTTTCTTATTGATGCCCGCATCGGAGGTGAAATGTTTTCGGGAACAAACATGTACGGAAATGGCTACTCAGGTAATTTTATCGAGTCGCTTGAAGGCAGGGAAGAATGGTATGCTTCGGAGGAAGCCAGAATAGCGGCGGGCATTGATCCTGATGAGTGGGAAGCAACAGGCGGTTATCTTGCCGAAGGTGTTTATTCCGAAGGTACTGTTATTGATGGTGTTGATGTCTCAGGTCAACCAAACGAAACATATATAAATCCATTCAATTACTGGAATCAGTTTGCCAGCTGGACAAATGAAATACATGAACCTTTTGTTTACGATGCCAGTTTTGTGAAACTGAGGGAACTGTCCTTTTCTTGGACACTCCCCGAAAAAATTGCAGCAAAAATTAAAATGAAAAATGCTTCGGTATCCATAATCGGACGAAACTTGTGGCTTATCTACAGCAAAGTACCGAATGTTGATCCGGAATCATTTCATACTAATGGCAACGGACAGGGTTATGAGTTATATTCTTTCCCAACCAGAAGAAGCATCGGGGTAAGTCTAAACTTTAATTTTTAGGAGATGATGAGAGTTATAAAATATATACTATTAATTATTCTGGTTTTTTCAGTTTTTGCAGGCTGCAAAAAAGATCTGGCCGGGCTTAATGAGAATCCTAATGACCAAACATCCATAAATCCCGATTATCTTTTTAAGCAATCATTGAAGGAAGGCGCCGGAAGCTATAATTCAGATGTCAATGTAGAACAATGGGGATTAATGAATTGGGTGATGTATCTGGCGGCACGCGGTGGTGTGATTTCTGGCAATGAATATGTGATCCCAAGCGGCAAGGATGCTTTTTGGAACGAACAGTATATTAATGCGCTCATGCAAATCCAGGAGGTTATAAATATTTCAGGAAACGATGAAAACATGGTTAATAAAAAATCGGCATCCAGAATCTGGAAAGTTTTCCTTTTTCACCGTCTCACTGATCTTTGGGGAGCAGTTCCTTATTCTGATGCGCTTAAAGGCTACTCAGACCTGAATTATGCTCCGGGTTACGATCAACAGCATGAAATTTATTTGAATATGCTGGATGAGTTGAAAAATGCTGCCTTGTCATTTAACAGCTCGGCACCTTTCTTCAATGCTGATGCTGATTTGATTTTCAGTGGAGATATCAACAGCTGGATAAGATTCGCCAATTCACTCAGATTGCGCTTGGCAACCCGTATTAAAAATGCAGATCACGATCGGTATCTGGAGGAAATGGATGATCTCTCAGGAAAAGATCTTATTTCATCAAATGAACAATCAGCCCTGTTCCCTTTTAATGGTCAGAAAAAAAATCATCTTTATGAGGCATGGTATACCAATCAGGCAGCTGCACAGAATAATCCAAGTAAATTTCTTGTTGATATGCTTGTTTCAACAAATGATCCCCGAATAAGTGTCATCCTTGAAAAAACTGTGATGTCAATTGATTATCCATGGTATGATGAATATCAGGGAATTCCAAATTTATTGCCCAATTCCGATCCGGTTTGGAGTACTTTTGATGATGACTGGCGTGATGTCTCTGCCATAGGAAATTGGTTTTTGCGCGATAACACGCCTGGTGTTTTATTAAGTTACGCTGAGGTTTGCTTTCTTTTGTCAGAGGCCTCATTGGACGGTGCATATTCACTTTCTGATGCCCAAACTCTTTTAAATAACGGGATCAGAGCAAATATGGAATTTTATAACCTGCATGGAGATGGCTCTGTCCTGATAACATCTGGGCAGATTGACAGCTATCTCTCATCTATAACAACCTGCACACTCGAAGATATTATTACACAAAAATGGCTGAGTTTTGTTTTTGAAAACGGTTATGAGGCTTATGCCGAATATCGTCGGACCGGATTTCCTGTATTAAAAAATTATGACGGAACAGAAATCGAAAAGTCAATTTTCCCAAAAAGATTTATTTACCCGAATTCTGAAACAACCCTTAACCGTGAAAACTATTTAAAAGCAATTGCAGTGCAGGGCGCTGATAACGAATTTACAAAATTATGGTGGAACAATTAGAACAATTTTAAATATGAAAAAAAGCTTACTTACAATTATTTTTGGAGTTCTGGTTGTGTTTCTTTCTGCACAGGAAACATCTTCCGGAAATTGCTATTATAATGATTACCTGATTTGGGATGACCTCGGTTACCCTGATGTGCATGGCGATTGCGGTAACAGCGATCTGTTTAATACCGGAGAGTATCTAACAATCGAGATGTGGGTCAGGGCATATTCTTTTGGCGAAAACCGGAAGCTTTGCGGAAAACTTCCTCCCGAACTCCAGCCCGGATATGTAATGGGATTTCAAAATCTCAACGTATATACTGAAGTTATGAATCCGGCTACCTTCTCGGTGGTGTATCCCGGAACCGGGCCATTGCCGCAAGATTCAGCCTGGGTGCACCTGAGTGTGACTTACGCATATAACGGTCAGCTTAAAGAGTATATTAATGGTGTGCTGCAGGGAACATCTGATATTTTTCCTCAAAATCCCATTCCGGCAAATGACGCTCCATTCATAATCGGCAGGGCTCCATGGGATTACGCTTTTGTGTATTACGGTGATATCGACGAAATCAGGGTTTGGTCTTCTGAAAGGACTGAAGCAGAAATAAATTCCTATAAGCACAAACAGTTGAATGGCGATGAACCCGGACTGGTTGCTTATTATGATTTCAACAACAATCAGGATTCTGTTTTCTTCGACCAGTCGCCAAATGGTAATAACGGGGTAATTAAAAAATATGATCAACCATGTTTTTGGTGGGAAACATCCTATGCTCCTGTTGGAGATTCAATGATGTATTCAATGCATGATGTCCAGGCCGCATGGTTTGGTAAAAGAAACTCCCAGTTCAATTATATTGATACATTGAACGGACTCACCATTATTGCAGATATTAATGACAAAGAATTCAGAAAATACGTGGTTGCCGGTCACAATGATTCCACAGGAACAACCACAGAAAATATTCCGGCTGTTGCGCCTGCAGATTTCAAAATGCTTAAAACCATTTGGTACGTAAATAAAGGTGGCTCTTTTACTTCAACTCTTAAATTTGATCTTAAGGAAAATGCGGCACCTGGAGACACACTCACACTTTTCCAACCCGATTCGCTTTACACTCTTTTAAAATGGGATGAAATACTGGGCGAATTTTATCCGCTGCACTCTGCCGACCTTGCTTATTTTGATTCAGAATATTATTATGTGTATTTTAATAATGTTCAGCTATCTGATGGCTATTATTCTCTTGGTCAGGGTTCTGAAAAACTTGCTGATCCTGCAGGTGTTTCCGAAATTTCAAGGGAATTGCTTGTTGAAATGTATCCCAATCCGGCCGACGAGTTGATTACTGTTAAAAATGCCAATGGATTTGAACTTTCGATTATTGATCTTTCAGGAAGGACAGTAATGAATAAAAAAATAGACAGTTTGATTGAAAATACAGACATCAGTCATCTGAAATCTGGTTTTTATCTGGTCCGATTGACCGACAAAACCAATGAAACAATTAAAAAATTAATTATTAAATAGAATAGATATGAAAAAAGTAACCCTGATCATTAGTGTTTTCTGTTTAATGCTGATCAATGTAAATGCTCAGAATTTTGCACTTCAACTTGATGGTTTAAATGATAAAATTGGTGTTGCCGACGCTCCGGAACTCAATCCTGTAACATCCTTTACAGTAGAGGCATGGATAAAAGCAGATTACTGGGAGAGTAATGTTTATGCCGGGTCAATCATTTCAAAACAGGCCACATCGCCCGACAGAAGCTATTGTTTGACTGCCGGACAAGGTGGAAAAGCGGAGTTTACCGTTTCTGTAGAAGGTTTATGGGTCACTGCTACTACCGATCCCATCATGGGATTGTATTCATGGTATCATTTGGCCGGAGTTTATGACGGATCATCCGTGAAAATATATATTAATGGGATTCTTCAGACTGAAACCCCATGCTCTGGTACGCACGGTGCATCAACAGGTACAATCCTTTATATGGGAGACAACCCAACCTGGGGAGGAAGAAATTTTCAGGGAACTATTGATGAGATAAGAATATGGGATACTTCCCGCACAGAAACTGAAATAGTAGATAATTATACCGGTGAATTAACCGGAACAGAAGACCGATTGGTTGCGTACTGGAATTTTAATGAGGGAACAGGAAGCACAGTTACCGATGTAACAGGTAATGGAAACAATGGCACCATGTTGAATATGACTCCGGCCTCAGACTGGGTGCCAGGTTTTGAGCCGGCAACCAAAGATGTGGGGGTTGTCAGGATTGCTGCGCCCTACCAGATTGGTCCGGCCTACACCACCAGCGAAGCTGTTCAGGTTGAAATAAAAAACTTTTCCACACAGGACGCTACCGGCTTTGATGTGGTTTATAGAATAAACGGGGGCAGTCCGGTTACCGAAACAATCTCGGCAGTGATTCCTCCCTTCGGAACATATATTCACACATTTTCAGGAACAGAAAACCTGCTTGGAATTTCTACCATTGACATTAAATCATACACAGCTCATTCTGAAGATCAGAATCATTTCAACGATACTTTATCTACTTCTATTTCACCTGTCGAAAACCAGGTTTTATTCAATGCACAGCAGCATAATTTTGGTGCATATGGACAGATCAATACTGTTCTTTATAGCGTAGCCGGTGATTTAAGCGGATACAGTCAGATTTTGCTTCATGTTGATCTAACCTGTCCAGCCGGGGGATGTGATCCATGGGATCAGGCCGGAATGGTGTTTCTGAAAAAGGGACTTGAACAGTATGAGTTGGCAAGATACATTACTCCTTACGGGAAAGCCTGTGGTGGATGGACTTATGATATAACTGATTTCAAATCATTGCTTTCAGGTTCATCTGAATTTGTGTCTTATGTCCAGGTGTGGGGTGCTTCGGGATGGCTGGTAACAGTTGAAATTGAGCTTGTTCCGGGAATACCCGAATGGGATTATATCAAAATTGATAAGCTCTGGGATGCTGAGCACTGGGTGTACGGAGATCCGGGAGTTTCCCATGACCTTCCGGTTTTTACCCAAACAATTCATGAAAATGCGCAGAAAGCTAAGGTTAGAATGACTATTACAGGCCATGGACAGGGAAATACCGATAACGCAGCTGAATTTTCACATGTAGTCCATAACCTTTGGGTGTCAGGATCTCCAACTTTTGCACATGATTTTTGGAAAGCTGATTGTGGTTCAAATTCCTGTTCAGACCAGTATGGAACATGGACATTGTCACGCTCAGGATGGTGCCCCGGTCAGGATGTTCAACCCGACTATTTTGACCTTGACGGATATTTTACTCCGGGCGCAGATATTGCCCTCGATTATGTGCTTCAGGATTATACAAATCTTTTAAATACCGGATACAATGATGGTTCGCATACCGAGCCATTTTACAGGATCAGGGCATATCTGGTAACATATTCTGACAGTCCGCTTACCGAAATAACCGAGTCTTCGAAAGACAATTCAATTACCATATATCCAAACCCTGCTTCCGACAATCTGACAATCAGAATAAATGAAAGTTTGGATTCGGGGGTAAAAATTTTAGTATTCAATCAACAGGGAAAAATAATGCTGAGCAAAGATTCAAAATTTGTATCAGGATCTGAAAGTATTGAAATAAGTGGACTTTCTTCAGGTTTATATCATATCAGGATTGTTACCGGAGGAAAAGTTAAAGCCATGAATTTCATCAAACTATAATAAAAAACTATTTCCATGAATACCCGTTTCGAAAAAATTAAAACCGAAATTTATTCCAACTCACATGAAGCATCAAAAGCTGTAGCCACTGAAATTGCTTCGGTGATCAAAGCAAAACAAAAGTCAAAGAAAAACTGTGTCCTGGGTTTGGCAACCGGTTCATCACCCGTTGGTGTTTATGAAGAATTGGTTAGAATGCACAGAGAAGAAGGTCTGAGTTTTAAAAATGTGATTACCTTCAATCTTGATGAATATTATCCCATGCAAAAGGATTCACTTCAGAGCTACAACCGGTTTATGAATGAGCATCTTTTTGACAGGATTGATATTATCCGAAAAAACGTGCACATTCCCGACGGTACAATTCCTGAAAATACAATTCATTCTTATTGCAGGGAGTTTGAAGATAAAATCAAAAAAGCCGGAGGCATTGATTTACAGATTTTAGGGATCGGCCGCACAGGTCATATAGGTTTTAATGAACCCGGATCGCCTGTAAACTCGCAAACCCGCTTAATTACCCTTGACCACCTTACCATTACAGATGCAGCAAGCGATTTCTTTGGCGAAGAAAATGTACCCCGCAGAGCAATTACCATGGGGATCGGATCAATCCTGAATTCCAAAAAGATAATTCTGATGGCCTGGGGTGAAGGAAAATCCGCTATTATCAGGCCAACTGTAGAGGGGGAAATATCCGACTCTGTTCCGGCGACCTATCTCCAAAAACATCCTGATGCTAAAATTTTTCTTGATAAGGCATCTTCTTCTGAACTTACAAGGATAAAAACACCATGGCTTGTTGGTGATTGCGAGTGGACTGACAGGGTGATCCGTAAGGCAGTTGTCTGGTTGTGCGACCGTGTTGAAAAGCCCATTCTAAAACTCACTGAAAGAGATTATAATGACAACGGGATGAGTGATTTGGTTACCCAATATGGACCGGCGTATAACATTAATATCAAGGTGTTTAATGATTTGCAACATACAATCACCGGATGGCCGGGTGGAAAGCCAAAAACAGATGATTCAAATCGTCCCGAACGCGCAAAACCCTATCCGAAAAAAGTATTGGTATTTAGTCCGCACCCCGATGATGACGTAATATCAATGGGTGGTACACTGCTCAGACTTGTGCAGCAGGGGCATGAGGTGCATGTAGCTTATCAGACATCAGGAAGTATAGCGGTTTTTGATGATGATGTGGTGAGGTTTCTTGATTTTGTGGATGAACTTGATAAATCATATTTCCCTGAAAAAGTCAGAAACGATGAAAAATTTTATAATAAAATATTCAAATCACTAAGCAACAAGAAGCCGGCAGAGGTAGATTCACCCGAAATTATCAACATTAAAGCAATAATCAGAAGGGGAGAGGCGAAGGCTGCCTGCCGGTATATGAAAGTAAAAAAAGAAAATATTCATTTTCTTGAAATGCCATTTTATGAAACAGGAACTGTACGAAAAAAACCTTTAAGCAAAAAAGATATAAGCATCATTGCCGACTTGCTGAGGGAGATAGAACCCCATCAGGTTTATGCGGCAGGAGATCTTTCGGATCCTCATGGCACACATCGCGTTTGCTTTGAAGCTATACTTAAGGCATTTGAGGTGGTTAAAAAGGATAAATGGATGAAAGACTGTTATTTTTGGCTATACCGTGGTGCATGGCAGGAATGGGATATTAATGATGTGGATATGGCTGTGCCTTTAAGTCCGCATGAACTTATCCAAAAACGACGTGCCATTTTTAAACACCAGTCGCAAAAAGATAAAGCACTGTTTCCGGGTTTTGATTCCAGAGAATTCTGGCAACGTGCCGAAGAAAGAAATCGCAAAACAGCTGACTTCTATGATAAACTTGGAATGGCAGAATATGAAGCAATGGAATTGTTTGTAAAATATAATTTTTAGAAATGAAAAAGATAAAACGGTTTCTGTTGACAATATTTGTAATACTGCTTTCATTAAGCGGCATTTACTCAGAGGATATTGATAATGTTGATAGCTTGAAAGGAGAACTTGACAGATTGATGCAGGATGACCCATATAGCGAAAACTGTATTCGTACGCTTAATTTTCTGGCTCAGTTTTATATGAAAAAGTCGCCTGTTAAGGCACTGAGTTATGCCTATGAAGCTATCGAAATATCATATAAACTAAAAAATTCCACTGAAATTTATCCTGTTTATGGAACTATTGGAATGATATATCAGGAGCAGGGATTTTATGATAAAGCGATGGAATTCTTTTTTAAATCAATGTTTTATTTTGAAAATAAATCAGACAGACTTGGCTATGCATGGGTTTATGTGAATATCGGAAATATTTATTTTCAAAAAAGGGAATTTGAAAAATCAAGAAAATATTATGAAATGGCCAATGAAAACTTTAAAAAGGTTTATGATTTGTACGGTCAGGCAACTTCCACAAATAATATCGGATTGATTTTTAAAGAGCAAAATAATTGCGATTCCTCATTCTATTACTTTAAAAAAGCCCTGGATATTCGTAAAAAATTGGGCGAAAAAGTCCATATTGCACTAAGCTACAGATATCTTGGAAATTCATATGAGGTATGCGGTAAGGATGAAAAAGCCCTTGAATACTACAATAAAGCCCTTGAAATGTACCGAAAGGCAAATAATGACGAGGGCGAAGGACAAATTCTGAATTTTATCGGCGACTTTTTTCTTGACCGGGGCAAGTATGATGAAGCTTTAAGCCGATTTTTGGCCAGCGAACAGTTGTATAGGAAAAACAGTGATTTTCCCGGACTTTCCATATCATTAAATAAAGTAAGTCAGGCATATTTTAAAATGGGCAATTATCAATTGGCAATCGAGAACGCCCTTCAATCAATTGAAACCAGTAAAATCAATGAATTGTTGTTGCAGCAGCGAGAATCTTATTTTATTATTTATCAGTCTTTTGCGAAACTTTCTGATTATAAAAATGCACTTGAATATTCTGAAAAATATTTTGCATTTAAGGATTCAATATCAAACGAAAATGTTGAAAAGAAAATCTCACAACTTGAGTTTGTGCTCTCTGACCGCAAATTTGATAGGGAAATAAAAATACTTGAAAAGGATAGAGAAATTCAAGCTTTAATACTTAAAAAGAAAACCAATCTGGTTTACTATTTTATTATTTCATCAATGGTTTTAATTATTTTGGTATTGAGTAACCTCCGCAAATTTAATTACAGGGTTAAACTGGCCAAACAGTTTTCTTTGGGAGCCGGCATTCTTTCTAAGGTTGGTGTGGTATTTCTTGTGGGAATTTACTTCACCCTTTTTATGTTTTTATTTCAGCCTTTTGGTTTGTCGGAGCTTGATTTTCTGTTTAAAGTAATGGTTTATGCCGCTTTTGGTATTATTTCAATGTCGATTTTATTCCTGAACTTTGTCATCTTTCATCTGATCGAAAAATGGGTAAAAAATGAAAAATGGGACGTGGTAAAATATGTCTTGTTTGTATTTTTTATGCTTATCGGAATTTCAACCGTGGGCTATAATTATGCCCGTTTTTATGGAATTGACGAATTGGTTTCAATTAGCTTTTTCGATGTGCTGATTGTCGTTTTTTCTTTGACAATTTTCCCGGTTTTTCTGATTATTGTCTTTATCGAGAAAATTTACCTGAACAGGCATGAACAAATTGCAAAAGTTATTTCGCACCATCTAAAAAACGTGGAAAAACCTTTTGAAGACCATCTTATTCACATTAAATCAGATAAATCAAAAGAGGATATTCAGATTTTGCTTTCACAGTTTATTTGCGCCGAAGCAAAGGGAAATTATGCAGAGTTTAATTATATAAATAATAAGAAACTCAAAAAAACTCTCATGTTAATATCCATGAAAGTTATTGAAGATCAGTTAAAAGAGTATGAAAAAATTATCAGATGCCATAAATCTTATATCGTAAACACAAATAAAATTGAGAAGGTTTCGGGAAACTCTCAGGGGTATAAATTAACATTAAAGGACCTTGATTTTAAAATACCTGTTTCAAGAAATTTTCCAAAAGAATTATTAAAGGAATTAAAACAAACAGATTGATTAATTAGCTACTTTTTTAATTTTTTATACTTTTTATCCCCTACGTTATTTAATGTATTTTTGTAGGATTATCAGCCAATCTTACATAATGCAATGGTATTGATTTTAAATTATTAGATATTTGAGTATAAATTATTAACCATTTTGTATGAAAAAACTGACTTTATTTCTTGCATTTATTTTTCTGTTTTTAACAGATTCTTTTTCTGATCCAGGTGATACTATTGTTGTTCAGACTCTGACCTTCAGTGATATAACAAAAAGACGTGGCATCTGGGAATTTCCTGATGAGTCTCATTCATACAGAAAAGTACTGATGTACTATACGTTAAAATGCGATCCTGCCACTACAGCCGACGGTTATGATTGCGGGGAGTGGGATTATCTTACCTATAATTTCATCTACGACCACACCGGAATTATTGATTCGGCTTTGCTTAACCATCCGTCGTTTTCTGTCAATGGCAGCTCTCCGGCAACCTATGAATACTCCGTTGTGCCTGTATATAACTATTTTCAAAACTGGCAATATTTTCCTGTTTACGATGATGTGATTTCCGAAAATACCTACAGCGTAGGAACAGGTACTCTTGATCTTGACCATACTTTTAATTCTGTTCTCAAAACTTCCCGGGCCCGATACCTTTTCACTGCTGCTGAGCTCAGTGCAGCCGGATTGTCCCCGGGTGAAATTAATAAATTACAGATGGATATAAGCAGTTTGGGATCTGCTCTTGATTATCTTAAAATTAATCTCAAGAACTCAGCTCTGTCTGAACTGACTTTAACTGATTTTGAAAATACGGGTTTTACTACTGTATATCTCCAAAATACGACCTTTTCTTCAACCGGATTGTTTACTTTCAATTTTTCTGAACCTTTTTTATGGGATGGTATCTCTGGTATTCTGGTTGAATTTACATTTTCCAATCCAACAACAGGTACATCAACCGAAATTAAAGGCAGTTCAACCGGGTTTAACTCAGGCCTGTTTTCTGTTTCTGAAGATGAATATCTGTCGTTTAACGGTCCCGATTATGTTGATGTTCCTGTTACCCCGCTTGCTGATATTGACAGCTTTGTGACTGTTTCTTTCTGGCAGTTTGGCGACCCCGCAATTCAACCCCAGGATGATTACTGCTTTGAGGCAATGAACACTGCCGGAAACAGGGTTTTAAATGTTCACCTTCCCTGGAGCAACAGCAATGTTTATTGGGATGCCGGAAATGCAACCGGTTATGACAGAATTTATAAAGCAGCCGCGACAACCGATTTTGAAGGCAAATGGAATCACTGGGCTTTTACAAAAAATGTGGATGAAGGTACAATGAAAATATACCTGAACGGCGTTCTATGGCATTCAGGAACAGCTTTATACAGGGATATGGATCAGATTTCCAGATTCCGGATTGGCAGCAACGTGTGGGGGGGTACAAATTATGATGGTTTTATTAACGAGTTTGCTGTTTTTGATACTGTTCTGGATGAACCTACTATTGCTTCATGGATGTATAAAAATATCGATCCTTCACATCCTGCCTACTCTGATTTGGTTGCATACTACCGTTTTGACGAGGGATCGGGATTATATGCCGATGACAATACGGGTTCAGGAAATGATGCAATGCTTTTTGGATTACCCGACAGAAAATCATTGAAAGGTGATGAACTGTTTAGAAACCTGCAGGTAACCAGTGAAAGACCAAATATTGGTTTTGTTCAGGGCGAATATAACTTTCATCTTGATTCTCTCATGTTTCTCGATTCAGTAATGGTTTCTCCGGTTACCCTGATGCTTTTTAATGACACAACAATTCTGCCGCTTGCAACAGATACACTTCTTGTGTGGCCTGCCGGATATGTATATGTTTATGATCATGATACAATTGCCGATTCTCTATTGGTGGATCCCTCAGTTAATCTCGTTCTTGATACAATGTACTACTGGGGCGAACCTTATGATGTTATTAACCGCTATGAACTTGGCAGGTTTATTACTCCTTATGGCATCGGACTTGATCTTGGTGATAACGGTTTCAGATGGGCTTATGATGTAACTGATTATGCCTTTTTATTGCACGATTCAGTGGATTTTGCTGCAGGAAATAATCAGGAACTTATTGATGTTAAATTTTTGCTGATTGAAGGAACTCCTCCAAGAAACCTGACCAGAATGGATCGCATCTGGGGACAAATGGAATCATACTATTATAAAGATCTTGATGATGATGTGGTGCTAAAGGAAAAAACCATTCCGGTTGATCCCGCTACTGAATCCATCAAAATAAAAACCCGCCTTACCGGACATGGACATAACAGTAATACAGGCAGTTATCCTCATTGCTGCGAATGGAAAGACAATACCCATTACTTGTTCATAAATGGAGCAATGGTTGATTCCTGGAAAATATTTAAGTACAATGAATGTGCATTGAATGCAGTTTATCCTCAGGGAGGAACATGGCCCGGAGCCAGAGAAGGATGGTGCCCCGGAGATGTGGTTCAGGATACTGATTTTGAAGTGGGCGATTATATTTCTGGTGACTCGATTAAAGTTGACTATGATATTACCAACGTTCCGGCTGCAAATCTTGGAATGGGATGGGGTAATTACGTGGTAACTATGGATATGTTCCAGTATGCTTCCCCTAATTACAGTCTGGACGCTGAAGTTTACGACATTTTAACTCCCACCGACTGGGAGTATTATTCAAGGAATAACCCCGTTTGCTCCGATCCGAAAATTGTAATCAGAAATAATGGAAGCACTGAGTTGAACGGACTGAATATTACCTATGGTGTGTCGGGCGGAACGCAACTTGTGTATAACTGGACCGGTAGCCTTGGTTTTATGGAAACAGAACAGGTTGAACTGCCTGTTAATTCAGAAGAATTCTGGATTGGCGACGAAAATAGTATTTTCACCGCGACGGTCAGCGATCCCAATGGAGGTGCCGATGAGTATGATATCAATGATGGTTATTCAACCCACTTCAATGCACCTGACTTTTATGAGGATAATTTTATCATACTTATGCGTAGTAATAATCTGCCTGACGAAAATTATTATAATATCTATGACATAAACGGGAATATTGTTCACAGTAAAACCGGACTGATTGCAAATACAACTTATTACGATACACTTCATCTTGAGCCGGGCTGCTATGAATTGGAACTTATGGACCTTGGGAATGACGGGCTTTATTATTGGGCTTATCCCGAACAGGGCACTGGCTATATGCGTATTAAAAAAATTGGTGGCGGCATTCTTAAATATTTTGAAAAGGAGTTTGGCCGTTCAATTCACTATGCTTTCACAATTGGTGATGTTTCAAATGTAAACGAACTTTCATTACAGAAAACTGCCGAAGTTTATCCAAATCCTACAGACGGAAATGTTACTTTATTCCTAAGTGGTTATAAAGGTAAAGTTACAGTCTTTTTATATGATGCACTGGGAAATGTTATAACCGAAGGTAATTACACTGTTGATGAAGATTTCGTTCGGGAATTTAATTTGAATTCCTGTTCCAAAGGACTATACTATATGAAGATTGTGAGCGATGACTCACAGATAGTAAAGAAAATTTCTGTTTATTAACCTGAAAAATTGCCACAAATGCACAAATTTCAATTGTGTATTTGTGGCAATGTCTTTCGTCAAAAAAAACCATACTAACATATAATAGTTTATAACTTACTTATATTACGTATTTGTCTCTGTTTATTAATAATTTATTTTGTGTAATTGTTTAATTGAGCTGTACATAAGAAATAAAAGAGCCATGCGAAATATTTTACTATTCACAGCATTTATTTTTACGCTGTGTACCTATTCCCAGGTCAGACCTGATGCTTCCGTTAAGGAAAAAGAACTCTACATTGAAACACTTGACTTCATTGATGAGGAAAAATATGAATTTGCCGAACGTAATTACCAGAAACTGATAAGTATTGACAGCACTTACTTTACTTATCTGTTTGAATTGGGTATGTTGTATTTTTATGAAATGCAGGATAAGGGTAAATCAATCAGATGGCTTAATGCTGCTGCAAACCAATTAAATGGGAAATCAGACCTGAATTTAAATGGAAAATCAGACTGGAATGTTTACATCTATCTTGCACAGGCATACCAGTTTATCCAAAAATATGAAAAAGCACTTGAAATATTCAGGCTGTACGATGGTTTTCCTTTAAAAGAAGGACAAATAAAAATAAATGTTTCAAATTATATTGAACGCTGTAATTACGCGAAGGATGAAGAGGAAAAACAAAGAAAAAACATGAAGTTCAGGGTTATGAACGTAGGGCCGGAGGTCAACACGCCATTCTCAGAATACGCCTCGGTTCAGATATTCGAAGACTCTACCATGCTGTTTACTTCGCGAAGGTCTGCCGAAACAGATACCCTCAAAAAAATATATGACAAGTTTTGGGAATATATGTACTTTACAAAAAAAACCGGGGGTTCTTTGTCTGAAAATACAGGCAGATTTACCGATCCGATAAACTTTTCTACTATACCAAAATACTCGTATTTCGGAAAAAAATCCACATGGCATAAAGCCATTGTAAGCATATATCCCGATTATTCTAAATTGATAATTTTTCAAAAGCAAAAACTTTGGACTTCAACAATGAAAGAGGGTATATGGCAAAAACCAAAAAAACTTCCTAAAGAAATAAATTTTGGCGAATACCAGCGCCATGCTTCTATAACCGCAGATGGTAAAACAATGTTTTTCAGTGCATACCCCAAATCAGGAAGTGATCAGTTTGATATTTATTATTCCACAATTGATGATGATGGAAAATGGAAACCCGCACAAACCTTAGGTTCTGTTATTAATACATCCGGGGATGAAGATAGTCCGGAAATTACTCCCGATGGAAAAACCCTGTATTTTTCATCCAACGGACATCCGGGCATGGGCAATTATGATGTCTTCAGAAGTGAGTTGATTGACGGCGAGTGGACATCCCCTGTGAACATGGGATATCCGATTAATAGTCCCGCAGATGACATATTTTTCAAAAGAAATGGCGCTACAGGTGTTTCATATGTTTCTTCTTCAAGAGTAGGTGGATTTGGTATTATGGATATTTATTCAGTGTTCCCGGTTGTTTACCAACCCGATTTTGATAATTGTGTTTATCTCGATGATTCAGACTGGGGTAAATACAACATCGATATCATTTCCCCCGATTCAATTTTTACCCAAAAACCTGCTAAATTTGAAGCCACTCTGTTCAAAGCAGGAAACAACCCCGAACGTCATTATTTCTGGAATTTTGGAAATGGTAAAATTGCTTTGGATAAACAGGTAGCTGAAAACACATTTGAAAATGATGGTTTGTTTAAAGTAACTTTACAGTGTCAGGGATGGAATGACGAAACCTCGGAGGAAATAAATTTCTGTATTTCAAAAAATGTGTTTGTTCTTTCTGAAGCTCCTGTTATTGCTGACGTTGTTAAAACAACTGAAAACACAGAAAGTATTGAAAATCAAAACAGTTCAAACAACACCAACAACACCAACAACACCAACTTATTACCCGAAGAATCATTGAAAGCCGGATTGCAACCTGTTTATTTTTCATTTAATCAGAATGGTATCAGAACGGATGCTTCATTAACTCTTAATTCAAATATCAGTATTCTTAAAAACAATCCACAGATGAAGTTTGCAGTTCATGCTCATACCGATTGCATTGGTTCATCAGAATATAATTTTGTATTATCACAGCGTAGGGCTGAATCAACAGTTGAATATCTTGTCAAAAACGGTATTGATCGAGCCAGAATTGTTGATGTCAAAGGATTTGGTGAAACAAAACCAATTAACAACTGCATTGATGGTGCTGCTTGCAGCAAAAACGATCATCAGCTAAATCGCCGTGTTGAATTTATAATTTCGCAATAGTTCCTATGAAGAAAAACCTCTTTTGGATAGTATTTCTTTTGATTTTGGCTTCATGCAGTACGTCTGATGAAAAACCTTCTATCAAAGAAAGTGGTGATGAGTTTTATGAAAACGGACAGATAAAAATTCAAAAATTAAAAACCGGAGATAAGGATAAATGGATTTTTTTCAGCGAAGATGGTAAGGTTGTTGAAGAAAAATATTTTCAGAATGGAGACTTGATTGCTGTTAACGGTTATTATCCCAGTGGAAAAAAAAGAGTTGAATGTGGAAAGAAATCCGGTTACAGAAACGGAATCTGGAGGTTATGGTACGAAAATGGTAAGATTTGGGAAAATGGCTTGTATGTAAAGGGTTTTCCTGTAGGATTATTTAGTTATTACGATTCTACAGGTGTTTGCTTGAATTCTCATCTGTATGTTGAAAACTCAGGTTTTGCATCTATTGCTTTTCCTGCTGAAATGAATCTTTTTGCTTTAAAGGATTATTTGGCTGATCGTACAGATTTTCAGGAAATGGACAATGTTGAAGTGGCCGGAGAAGAATATCTTTTTCCTGAACTTCACTGGGGTGAATCTTTACTGTATTTTGATGAGAGAAATGCCCCCGATTCATTGATCGGTTGTATGGGTGGGAAAATTTATGATGATGCTTTTGTATTTGCTGAAAAAATAAAAGTGGGCATGAAAAAATCTGCCTTGCTTGATTTCTTTCAACTTAAAGATACTATTAAATATAACACTCTTACAATCAAAGACACAACTACCATGAGCTTTTTCGAATTTCAAATCGAAAATGACAAGGTAAAAGGCATTGTTTTTGGCGGACTTTACCCGCGCGATTGATGGTTTTTTAATTTATCCTGACGAGTTTCGTACTGATAATCATTTCATTTTCAGAATAAACCTGAAGCATGATTATTCCACTTTCCCCCAAGCCGTTTATTTCAAGGGGCAATTCAAATTCATTATTTTCAGGTATGACACTATATTCTGACACTTTCCCCAATATATCGGTCAAAATAATGCTGATTTTTTTTCCTTCATAACCATCCAATAGAATGTTTAATTTGTCTTTAAAGGGATTTGGATATACTGAAACTGAAGTTCCGTTGGAAATGTTTTCCGTATAAGTAATTGTATCATTGACGGTGATATAGTCGGTGTATAAAACAACGTTTTCCGGACAATCTCCCCCAAATGCTGTAAGACTTACGCTGTAAACTCCCGGCTCATTATAATAATGGTACGGATTAAGATCTGTTGAGGTGCTTCCATCTCCAAAATCCCATAAATAGGATGTGGAATTCACCGAATTGTTTGTGAAAAGTGTCATCAGTGGCACATCCCCTTCGGTGGTGTTTACTGTGAAACCGGCTACCGGTGAAGGAATAATGGTGATGTAATCTGAAATTTCAACTGAATCGCTTCCAAAACTATTGCTGACAACCAGTTTAATGCCGTATGTCCCCGGATTGTCATAAATAATTACAGGGTTTGAAATGTCGCTTGTTCCGGGTGTTCCTCCTTCAAATGTCCAAAATGATGAAGTTGCATCTGACGAGGTGTTAATAAACTGGATTTCTTCACCTGTGCAATAGGTTGTCGAAAGGGTTGAAAAGCCCGCATCAGGCAAGGTTACCGGTGGCTTAATGTAAATGCCGTCAGATTGAATAGCTGCCGATTCAAGGTATGCATTATTTTGCGCTTTCACCTGAAAATAATAGGTTGTGCCGTAAGTCAGACTAAGTCCGCTATGGGTAACAGAAACATCAGTACCTGCATCGGTCCAGCCAACAATATTGGTCAATCCGGGCCCGTCGCCAATAGCATACATATAACGCAAAATTCCTGAATTAACATCCGCAGCTGCTTCCCAGTTTGCCGACAATTCGTTTGTAACTGTTGTAGTGTCCAAATCAGTTGAAATTCCATCGTTGATAAACCCTCCGTTAACCGGCGGAGTCCAGTCCACATTTACATCCAATCCTGCAATAACCGACCAGTTTTCACTCTCATCAATAACCACCGATTTGATTCTGCATGAAGGTGAAGTGGGTGCTGAATTTTGATACCTTACCTCATCCGAAGACACTTCGCCAACAGAAATATCAGAGGTATTTGCCCTTGATTTATAAATCTTTAGGTCATCATACAAAACATTGCAATCGCCGGTTCTTAAAGATATAAAACTGCCTGCCGTCAGAGGGTCAGGATCAATCCATGATGATACGAGCACATTATTTTGATACGCTTTAATTTCGCCAGATGTAGGGTTATAGGTTACTTTGTAATCGTAAAACGTGTTGGCTGCAACGGTGCAATCATCGTCGGTTTGAATGACAATAGCGTTATCTGTTGCCCGGTAAATCTGGCATTTATTATTATCAACCCTGAAGTAGATCATATAGGCATTGTTCCTTTGATCCATGCTGGCATCATCGCTGAAAAAATAAAGTCCGGCACGGCGGTTTGTTCCGCTTCCCCCGATGTTCATCTGCCAGTGGAATAGCCATGTTTCTGAGTCATCCTGAGTTACCGGAGCGTAGATGTTGGTATTTGAATTCGCTTCAACTGTTTGATTCAGCCGGCCCGAATTAATCACCCAGGTACCTGATACCTGCTGCCAATCCGGATGAATGACTGCACTAAAATTATCATTGAAAAACCCACGGCTGTTGTTTGCCCTCCATTCGATTCCATTATTATCCAAAACCTGGTAATAAAGCTCACCAAGAGCTAAATTATCATTGTCAGTAAAGGTGGCAGTAAAATCATCTGTAACCCAGGTGCTGGCTGAAATGGATGTGGTTGGAACTATATTGTCGTAGATGCATTGCCATACTGCTTTAAATCCGGTTCGTGTTGTGGCATTGTCCGAGTAAAATCTAACGGTAAGTGAGTTTCCTGTTGTGCTGATCAGCCCCGGAGAGGTGGTTCCTGAATATCCTCCTATAAGCGGAGAAGCAATAGATGGTCCGTCATACAGCCAAAGAGAATCGTACCCTGCTTCGAGTTCAAAGTTTTCAAAGTTCAAGGTAAGTGATGTGGCGTCGGTGGGAGAGATGGTATAGGTATAAACCTCGTTGTCATAATTATTCCATGCCGGACCGCCCATATCAAAAATGGAATCGGTGCAGGGTGTGGTGGCACAGTTTGAAAACTTATCTGAAATCAGGTTCCACAAATCGCTATACCCATCGTCGTTTCCAAGACACCAGATGCCGATTCCGGCCAAACCGCGCCTGTTAACCATGTCGTACCGTTTGCCCAAACTCATAACATCATCAATAAAGCATTGATTCCAGTTTCCATCATTATAAGCCCAGTAAGGTGAGAAACAATTGTTTTCCCATAATTTGGCCGATTGATTATAATAACCTGTTGAATTAGCCATAATGTATTTGTAAGTCCGGGTGGTTGATGCTCCGGTTACAGATGAAGGCGGAGTGGCCCCGGCGGTAACATATTCCCTTCCGTAATAAGGTACTCCAAGTGCCAGTTTGCTGGCGGGAACTCCTGCATCCAGATAGTAATTAATGGATTTCGACTGGCAGTAAGTATAGGTAGAAGTCAGATTGTACAATCCGCCTGTTGGTCCGGCAGTGGTACTTCCCCCATAATAATAATCATATCCCATGATGATAAAAATATCAACATATGGAGCCATGGAGGCTACATCAAAGGTTCCGCTCCAGTTAACAGAAGGTAGGGCAATGGTTATCTGGGAGCCGGGAATGGCAGCGTGCATCTGGTTGCAAAGGTCAATCATGAAAGCGGTAAGGTTTGCCGATTGGGTAGAAGGTACAGCTTCAAAATCAATGTTGACACCATCAGCATTTCTTGAATTCACATAGGAAATAAGATTGTTGATTAAATTTTGTTTTGCTGCAGTGCTTCCAAAAAAAGTGGCATGGTCAGAAAACATGGTTGCACAAAGATGAACTTTTACTCCGGCATTTTGAGCATTAGTTACAACCGAAGTTGTTAACCAGTTATGGGAATCAGATGTTCCGCCATCTGCAGGATTTACCTCATAGCCAAAATAGCAAAGATGAGAGAGCATTGACCAGTCGTAATTGGCTTCCAGTCCGTTCATCCAGTAAGGATGCCATCCATAAACGATTTTTTCGAGGGAACATGCTTTTTCTTTTGGTGAGCTTATATCAGCAGGAATATTTATCGTGCTATAATCTCCATCAAATATCTGATTATTATAATATTCTGCTTCTTCCTGATGAACGGTTTTAAAGTTGGATTCCTGTCCATTAACTTTTAGGGCCATTAAGGCAATAGAAATAATAAGTAGTATTTTCATTTTGGTTGCTTAATCTTTTCGCGCCAATATTAAATAATATTTGGGTATGGAAGCGTTAAACAGTTGTGAAATTTGAGAAAACAAACTTTTTATTAGATGAGTTTATCAACTAAGTAAATTAAAAATGCTATTAACAAGTAGATATTAAAAACTAAATTGAGAATTGGGAGGCGCACTAGCAAAACAAGAGGATAGAACACAGTGCAACCCTTTGTATTACAATAGCTTTTTTCGCATAGGGTTGCATTTTATTTCACCCTACGCGGACACAATCCCAGGGCTTTGCCCTTGCATCATCTGAGTTTAAGGTCTGAAAGACCGATTTGTAACACCACAGGGTGAAACACAGTGCAACCCTGTGAAAAAAACAAGATGGGGTGTATTGACGAAGCCAGAAATTTCATTTTACTCAGAGTCGTCTAAGTAAACCGGATCCAAATATATTATTGAATCAAAGAAATCTTTAGAAAAGAAAGGGTCGATTTGTTCATAGAATTTAATTGTAATATCAAATTTCATTCTGATAGATTCATAATTTTTGATAATTTCTTTTATTTCATATTTTGGACAAAACAAATATTCACAGGTGGTATTGAAATCCTCTTCAAAAGCAGAAACTGAATATTGGGTTAAAAACCCGCTATTATGGTAAATGGAATCAAATTCTGAGCTGCTTGTATTGTTCAATAATGCATCAACACCACCGGTTCCGTAGGAAAAATCAGGTCCGTTTAATTTGTACCATGCATCTTTGTCAAGATATTCGGGATAATTGCGCATAAGAATATTTGAAAATTCATGATGAAAAACACGCTCAACATAATCGTCAGAGTATCCGTTTTCAATGCCGTCGTTTGTCATGTAAACTGCATTTGATGAACTGGTTCCGCCGTATTCGGTTCCGTAAAATTCAAGGTATTTAAAAGCATATACCCTGATGATATTTTTTTGAAGCACTTCTTCAGGATACTTTAACAGTGCTTTTCTGAAAATTTCTTTTGTTCTTTCAAATTCAGCACTGTCAAGCGATTCAGCCCTTCCGCTTATCGGAGAAACAGTCCATGAATCAGGAAAAATGTTTTCATCGGCTATTACCTGAAGCGGAATACCGGAAACAGTATCTATACAGTAATTTTGAGATTTGGCAACACTGCATATAAGTACCAGTAATAAAATCAGTCCGTTTTTTCTAAATTTTTGTGCCATTTGTAATTCATGTTTCCCAATAAAAATACAAAAATTTTGCCGAAAATAATTGATTCGTTTGCATGAAAACTTTAAAACGCATATTTTTATTAAAAATTCTTATATGCAATACCTTATTTTGGCTTTAGCTCCGGTAATTATTTTGGCTCTGTATGTGTATTTCAGAGATAAATATGAAAGGGAACCTATAGGTTTATTGTTGCTTGCCATGCTTGGCGGAGCTATTTCCGTTGTGCCAATAATATTTCTTGAAAGGTATGTTTCTGGTTACGATTATATTTTTGATGGTCAATTTGGTAAAGCTTTTTACACTGCTTTTTTTGTTGCATCATTCAGTGAGGAAATTTTCAAGTTGTTGATTTTCATGATATTTATCTGGGGTAGAAAAAATTTCAATGAAAAAATGGATGGGATTGTCTATGCTGTTTTTATTTCAATGGGATTTGCCCTTGTCGAGAATATTTTTTATGTCTATGGAAACAGTGATCATTTTCAGGTTGGAATTGTACGTGCATTTACCGCTGTTCCCGGGCACATGCTATTCGGTGTTGCCATGGGTTTTTATCTGGGACGTGCAAAATTTTTATCTGGACATAGGGGGGTAAATTTGTTTTTAGCTTTTTTAATGCCTTTCCTGCTACATGGATTTTATGATTTTATTCTAATGGCAAAGGATGAAACCCTGTTGCTTTTATTTATTCCGTTTATTATTTTTATGTGGTTTTTTGGCTTAAGAAGAATAAAATGGCACGTGAAGGATTCACCTTTCAATTCAAAGAGAAATACTGCATAGAAAAAATTGTTGAATACAAAAAATTGATTTAAAAAACGCAAAATGAACATCATAATTACAGGAGCAGGAAAGGGGATAGGATTTGAGTTAACCAAAAAGTTTGCCAAAATACCAGACAATAGAATTATTGCAGTTTCCAGAGATATTTCCCGGCTTGAAAAACTTGAGTTTACAAATTTGCTGCCAATTGCGTTTGATTTGTCTGAAATTAATGTGAAAAATAATGAATTGGTAAAAAGAGTTTTTTCAGAATTTAATCATGTTGATATTCTCATCAATAATGCCGGAATGCTTTATAAAAATAACTTTGAAGATATTGACATTGAACATATTAAAGAAATGTTCGAAGTAAATGTATTCGCTCCGGTTATTCTGATTAAAGAATTGATACCATTATTTTCAATAAAAGGTAAGTCGCATATTGTGAATATTGGAAGTATGGGCGGCGTGCAGGGAAGTGTGAAGTTTCCGGGTTTGTCAATTTACAGCGCCAGCAAAGCTGCAATTTCAGTTTTATCAGAATGTCTTGCGGTTGAACTAAAAGATAAAGACATTGCCTGTAACTGCCTTGCTCTTGGTTCAGCACAAACCGAAATGTTTGAAAATGCCTTTCCCGGATTATCGGCTTCAGTATCTGCAGAAAAAATGGCAGAATATATTTTTGATTTTTCTCTTAACGGTCATTACAAAAATAATGGAAAAATAATCCAGGTTGTTTTTAATGATTTTTAATCCGAAACCTTTACCAATAAAGTGAAATCAACATGCAAGCATTCAGCATGATTGTTGATTAATTCTTTCAAGTTTCAAATTGCAGTATCCAAGTACTTTTTTATCAGTAAAATTTATTGACAAATAGTATTTTTTTAATAAAGTAAAATACTATATTTGTTGTCTAACACGAGAGTTAAGATTTAAATATTCAAAGTTTTATACATCCTGGTATGTAAAAGAAATAATAAAAAAATGAAAGTTTTTAGTACATCAACCAACTGGTTAACAGTTTTATATGTGTTATTTTTGAATGATCTGCTTTTTATAGGTTCTGGAATTTTACAGGGATGCAACATTGAATCAAAGTTTGTTTTTAAAGTCGTAAATAATGGCATCCATAGCTAAAATAATTAACAAGTCCTTGAATATTAAGGATGATGAACAACAGGCAGTTTATCTCTTATTACTACAGACAGTCTTTTTAGGAGTTTTTCTTTCCATTTTTGACATTACCTCTACTGCCATGTTTATGGATACCTATGGCGAGGAAATGCTGTCAAAAGCTTTTCTTGTTTCCGGTTTGGTTGGATTTGCCCTAACCGCCGGGTATTCAAAACTGCAGTCGATATTACCTTTTTCGAAACTAATTGTAATCAATTTAATTACAATCTCTCTGATTACACTTATGTTGAGACTGGGATTCGAATTGACTTCAAATAAATTTTTGGTATTTCTGGTTTTTGTTATGATGGGCCCTCTTAACCTGCTTGGCCTTGTAGGGTTTTGGGGTATGGCAACCAGATTGTTTTCCCTTCGTCAGGGAAAAAGACTATTCAGTCTTATCGACTCTGGTCAGATTATCGGGATGATTACCATCAGTTTAATGGTTCCGGTGTTATTGACATGGCTTACCGATACAAAGAACCTGCTTTTTATTTCTTCAGTTAGCATTATTTGTGCATTGGTAATCCAGATTGTTATAAGCAGTAAATTTGACCTGAATAAAGACCGTATCAAAAAAAGTAAATCCTCAAATGATTCAGGCAACCTGATTAGCTTGTTTAAAAGCAAGTATGTTCGGGCAATGACATTTTTTGTGATACTTTCAATGCTTGCCGCTTTTTTCATGTTTTATTCATTTTTACCCGTTACAAAAGCAAAATACTCGGGCGAAGGCGAATACCTGACTTTTTTAGGTATGTTTAATGCGGCTCTTTTAACTTTTACTCTTCTCTTTAAAACTTTCGCCTACTCAAAACTTACCAAGGTTTATGGATTGAAACTTAATCTTATTTTACCTTCTTTCATTCTCGGTATATGCATTCTAATGGCAATTGTTGTGGGAATCTTTTTTGGAAATACCATCGAATCATCCAGTTTCATGTTGTTTTTTCTGCTGATTTCCCTTGGCCGATTATTATCTGTTTCCCTTAAAAGCGGTATCGAAGTGCCATCCCTTAAAATTTTGTATCAGTCCATGGACGTGTCAATAAGGCACAGAGTCCAGGTGGCTGTTGACGGTATGGTAAATGAAATTGCTGCGATTTTGTCCGGATTGACTTTGATGATTTTAGGTCTTTTTGAATTTTTTCAACCGGTGCATTACTTGTTTTTTCTCATTGCCATTGCCATTGCCTGGGTTTTTGTTGCAATTCGGTTGCACAGGGAATACAGGTTTTCTCTCGAGGTTACTCTTGATAAATCACAGGGCAATATACAAGCTAAAGAACCTGAAGAACGAAACATATTAAATGATCAGATTGCTGATTATTTAAAAAGCAATACGCTTCCTTTAAACGCAAATGTAATGCTTGATTTTGCCAAGGAACTCACACCCTTAAACTATAACGGCTTCTGTGAATCTGCACTTTTTTCAGGAAAAGAGGAAATGTCAAAAGCAATTCTTCAGAGGATTAGCACGGAACAGCAGTTTCAATTGGCCGGAACATTGCAGCAATACATAAAAAATGAAAAAAATGAATTGCTTAAGTCAGATGCCACAGAAATACTCAAACACTTCAAAGAAAAAACTGAGCCGGCAACTTTAAGAACCCTGATTGCCGAATTGGTCAGCTCTGTTTATCCCGGTGATAAAGTTATGGCGGCAAATATTCTGGCATATTGCAAAGACGAAAATTTATCAAAGTACCTGGTCGTACTTCTCAGGGATATTTTTCCCGAAGTACGTATCGCTGCAATAAAAGCTGCTTCAGTTATTAAAGACAAGGACTTTATTCCTGCTATTGTTGATTACCTTGGTACAGACCTCTATCACATTTACGCCTATGAAGCAATGCTCGCCTATGGCAAGGATGTGCTGGGCCAAGCTGACCAGTACTTCTACAAATCAGGACTAAATCATAAGGTTCAGCTGCAGATTATCAAACTTTTTGGAGCAATAGGAGGGGAGCAATCAATTAAATTTTTATTGAACAAACTTAACTATTACAACAACGAAATAGTAATTGAGGCATGCAATTCACTGAGAAAGTGCGGGTATTTTGCTACAACTTCTGAGGAAAAGGCACATCTGAACATTCTGCTTGTTGAGAATATTCGTATTAATGCATGGAACCTGAACATTCTCATTAACATACGCGATACAGAAACTTTTTCGGATGTTGCAAAAGCCATTGAAAAAGAGATTAGAAAAAATCATGAAAATATTTTACTGATCCTTTCGGTAGCCTACAACCCACAGTCTGTTTTGCATGTCAGGGAAAATCTGGAACTTGATACTTCCGAAGGAATCAGTTTTGCACTTGAGTTGCTTGATATGTTTATCGAAGAGAGTGTTAAACCATTACTTCTGATCATTTTTGAAGATATTTCAGATGTTGAACGTGTTCGCCGTTTTCAGGATCATTTCCCGCTTGAACGAATGGAAAACATTGAATTACTCAATTCATTAATTAACCGTGATTTAAATCTCATCGGCAGGTGGGTAAAGGCAATTGCCATAAACAGTTTAAACAGTATTGATAACCTTAATATCAGTAAAGATATTGTTGCCCAGCTTTTTAACAATGATAAACTGTTAAGCGAACTCGCGGCTCGTGTAATATTCAGGAATGATCCCAGGTTTTATAACGAATGTCTTGAAAGACTTGACATCCATAAAAGAAACAGCCTTGTTAAGGTATTAAAATCAAAAGAAACCGACAATCTGTTGTATCATCATGTGGTTTTTCTAAAAAACACAACACTTTTTGAGTTTGTTGATGAGGAAGTTTTACTCGAAATTGCTGAGGAATCAAAAGAAATTAGGATGAACCCGGGTGATAAAATAAATCTGAATACTGTGTGCAGACAAAATGATATTCTAATTGTCAGACACGGATCAGTTTTAATCAGGAAAAAGGGTGCACTTCAGGGTGAATCTCTCCTGGCTGAAAGCTTTATTCCCTTGAGCAAATTATCCGAACTTGAAAATAATATTGAGGCGACAGATGTAACGGTATTGATTAATATTTCCTTCGGAACATTGTGTAAGTACATTACTTATTATCCGAAGATTTCTGAATTCTTAGTTAAAATAGTCTAATGTCAAATAAATAACAGATATGTTAGAATTATTTAGAAGCAAAAAATTTAAAAAAATGAAATCAACTACGATTTTTAAACAGTTGATTTTAAATGTTGTTATTCCGGTTGTTATTGCCCTATTGGCCCTTGCCGGGTTAAATTACTATCAGACAAAAAACCTTCTGATTGAATCATATGATGTGAAAAATAAAATCATTATTGATGAAATCAGACACACTATGGAATTTCAGGACCTGGCACTTGGTCTGATTGAGGAGAAACTGGATGAGAAAATGGAAAAACTCAGTAATAAACTTGTGAATGAAATTTTTGTTTCTACTGACAGCATAGAAACTATTGACCTGGAAATTGTTCGGAAAGAATTGCGCATGGACCCGAAAATGGAGGATATTTATGTGATCAATACGAATGGAGTAGTTGTAAATACAACTTTCAGAAAGGATCTCCATCTGAACTTCTTCGATTTTGGTGAAGACCATAAAAACTACTTGCTTAATATTCTGAAAGAGAAAAAATTTGTCAGCGAACGATTTGCCCTTGAACAAAAAACCCGTCGACTGAAAAAATATACTTACCATCCCACACTTGACGGAAAATATATCATTGAAATTGGTTTTTACTCTGCAAAAGCAGATGAACTGATCGAAGTAATCCAAAGAACCATAAGTGACTTTTCAAATGAAGATGCCGGTATTGTTTCTGTTGACCTCTTTATTGGAGAAGTGAACCCTTTTTCACTTGTCAGTAGAGCTGAATTGAATGAAAACCTGCGCGAAACACTGAAAGATGTTTTTGCCTCCGCAAAAGGAAAAACCATTGAAAAGGAAGACGGTGACAAAAATGTTACCATCGATTACATTTACATGGAACGAAAAAATACCAGCCTGTACAAGGGTTCCGTTATTCAAATCATTACCGACAGATCAAACGATACAAAACTTCTTACTTTTGAACTTCTGAAAGCCATTGTTATTTTTGGCTTTACCATTATTGCTGTTATCCTGTTGATTTATAATAAAACAAGGGTAATTACCAGACCAATCAAAAAGCTTGTCGATAATGTAAACAGAATTGCCGAAGGTAAGCTTGAGGCTCGGGCCGAGGTTGAAGGAAACAATGAAATAACGAAACTTTCAGAGCATTTTAACTACATGCTTGAGCGCATTGAGGAATATTACAATGAACTTGAACAAAAAGTTAAGGAACGTACTGCTGAAATCGAACACCAAAAGGAAGAGATTGAAGCTCAGCGTGATGCGCTCTCTGATAAGAACAGCAGACTTGAAACAGCTTACGAGAAAATAGAAATTCAGAACAAACACATTACCGACAGCATCAGGTATGCCAAGAGAATCCAAACTGCCATTCTACCTCCTGATCAGTTGATTAAAAAGCTTTTACCCGATAGTTTCATTCTTTACAAACCAAAGGATATTGTTTCGGGCGACTTTTATTGGATTGCTCAAAAGGAAGGCAGGGTGCTTTTCTCGGCCGTTGACTGTACCGGACACGGCGTTCCGGGCGCATTCATGTCAATTGTGGGAAATGACCAGCTTGCATATATTGTCAATGTTAAAGAAATTCTGTCACCAGGCCAGATTTTGGATGAATTGAATGTGGGTGTGACAAATTCAATGAGACGTGAAGCAGTTAATAGTGGAATCAAAGATGGTATGGATATTGCCCTTTGTTCTGTCGATTTCGAAAATAGAAAGTGTCAGTTTGCAGGTGCATACAATCCGCTCTACCTGGTCAGAAACAACGAGCTTATAGAGTTTAAAGGTGACAAATCACCCATCGGATCACATGAACCACAGGATGCCAAAAATTATACAAATTACGATATAGATCTCATATCAGGTGATACTTTGTATATCTTTTCTGATGGCTATGCCGATCAGTTCGGTGGACCATTGAATAAAAAAATAATGTATAAAAGATTTCGTCAAATGTTGCTCGAAGTTCAGGATCACCCAATGGAAGATCAGAAAACCCTTCTTGAAAAGGGCTTGTTTGACTGGATGGGTATCAATGAACAAGTTGATGACATTCTTGTAATTGGAGTGAAAATAAAATAACTATTAATACTGGATAAAGTGGATAATAAGTATGATATTTTTATCAGTTGTACAGCCGAAAATAAACCCGAAATTATTGGCTGGGCTGCTGATTTCAGACTTTTGCTGAAAGATGTTTTGGACAGAATCCTTAAAAGGGAAACTAACATTCTTACCAGCACTCAACTGCTGAATGACAAAGATTTTACATCAGTTGCCCCTGTAGAGATATTTTCAAAAACCGCAGCTTTTGTTGTTATCCTTGACGACAGCTATGCATCATCAACAAAATCGGTTCAGGAACTCGCTACAATTCTTTCTGTAATCCAAAAAGATATGTCAGGGAAAAAGGCTGATCATCGGATTTTTAAAATTCTTGTTTCTGATTTAAAGAAAGCCGCACAGCCCGAGTATGTTCGAAATTTGTTGCCGTACAGGTTCTTTACCAAGAATGACTCAACTGTTGCCCCTGTTGATTTTACCAAAAATACTGAATACAACGATTTGAGGGAATATAGACTTAGACTGGTCGACCTTGCTTACAATATCTCTTATAATATAAGATCCACATCAGTTAAAACAAATAAAACGGTTTTTCTTGCTGAAACTGGTGCCGATCAGGTGTTTAACAGAGAAATTATAAAAAGAGAACTTATGCATTACGGCTATAATGTTCTTCCTGATAATCAACTACCTGAAGATAAATCACTTCTCGAAAAATATATTTTGGAATGCCTTGGTTTTTCAAACCTCGCTGTACATATTTTTGGAAGTGTCGAAGGTACTCTCGTTCAGGGTACAAATCAAAGTCTGGCCGAATTTCAAAATGTGTTGGGTGCCAAATATTGTAAAGAAAGTAAAGGAAAAATTAAGCGACTGATTTGGATTCCGCCTGACTTGCTATTTGAAGAGGAAACTCAACGAATTAATATTGAAAAACTTAAAAGGAATAGTGAAGAATTGCAGGGAGCTGAACTTGTTCAGACTCCAATTGAAGAGTTTAAATCTATAATTCACAGGGTAATTTTAAACCAGTCAGCAAACCCAAAAGCAGGTTCTGAAGTAACCGAAGGATTGATTACTTATGTAATGTATGAACCAAAACACAAGATTCACGCCGAAAAGGTAATGTCGTTGCTTAGCAAATCGGGAATTAATATTAACCAGCTTGATGAATACATTGAAAAACAAAGCATGATTTCGAAACACAGAGAAAATATGGCTACCTGTGACGGAATTGTTATCGTCACTGATAATCCGGAAAGTCAATGGACTCAGAGTAAAATGAATGATGTGCTCAAATCACTGGGTTTTGGCCGAAAAAAACTCTTTAAGGCCAAAGCAATGGTTACAATTAACAAAAACGAAAATTTTCAGTTTAGCAACGATTATTTTGTTGTAAATGGTATTAATGGCAATTATGAGGATGTTATGAAACCATTAATTGAAAAATTAATGAATTAACTTTATGAGTATTAGCAGTAAAAAATCAAATTCAGATTTGGTTAATCCATTTCCGGGGCTCAGACCCTTTAGTATCGAGGAAAGTCATTTGTTTTTTGGCAGGGAGGGACAAAGCGAGGAGGTTTTGAACAATCTGTCAAAAAACCGTTTTGTCGCCGTTGTTGGCTCGTCGGGTAGCGGTAAATCTTCTCTTATGTATTGTGGATTAGTACCCATTCTACATGGCGGATTTATTACCGAAGCGGGTGCAAAATGGAAAGTTATTGTTACCCGTCCGGGTAACGACCCCATTGGCAACCTTGCCGAAGCAATTGCTTCGAATGATAAAAAAACCGAAAAAGGACATAATAAAGCAATTATAAGATCAGTTTTGGAAAGCAGTTCACTCGGACTTGTTGAAACCATAAAACAGCTTGATAAAGAAGAGGATGAAAATATCCTCATTCTTGCCGACCAGTTCGAAGAGCTTTTCAGATTTAAAAAGAAATTTGATAATACAAATTCTTCCAACGAATCATTCGCTTTTGTTAAACTGTTGCTCGAAGCAGTAAAACAAAAAGATGTTCCGGTTTATGTTGTAATGACCATGCGTTCTGACTTTATCGGTGAGTGTTCACAATATCAGGAGCTTACTCAGTTTATTAACAACAGCCATTATCTTGTCCCCCAGATGACTCGTGATAACCTGCGGGCTGCCATTGAAGGTCCGGTTGCCGTGGGAGGAGGAAAAATATCTGATAAACTGGTTAATCAATTGCTTAATGATGTTGGTGATAACCCTGATCAACTTCCGGTTTTGCAACATGCCTTAATGCGTACCTGGGATTATTGGATATCAAACAGAAAAGTGGAAGAAGAAATGGATATTGTCCATTATGAAGCCATTGGATGTATTGAAACAGCGTTATCCAAACATGCCAATGAAGCTTATGATGAACTCGATCCTGATGAAAAAAGAATTTGTGAAAATCTATTTAAAACTCTGACCGAACGCGGAAGCGATAACCGGGGCATCAGACATCCTTCTAGTGTAAATGAAATAGCATCTATTTCTCAATCCGGAGAAACAAAAGTAATTGCCGTAATCGACCGTTTCCGGTCAAAAGGACGATCATTCCTTACATCATCCGATCAAAAACTTACCAGAGATTCCATCGTAGATATTTCACATGAGAGTATGATGAGGATTTGGGATAAACTGAAAGTATGGGTTGATGAAGAATCTATTGCGGTTCAGATGTATGTCAGACTTTCTGAAGCAGCATCTGCTTATCAGGAAGGAAAAATCGGTCTTTGGAGACCACCCGACCTTCATTTGGCTCTCAATTGGCGTAAAGAAAAACAGCCCACTCTTACCTGGGCAAAAAGATATGCCCCGGCTTTTGAAAGAACCATGGCCTACCTTGAAACGTCAGAAAAAGAACACCTTTCTGAAGAACAAAATAAAATCCGACTCCAGAAAAAAGCCCTCCGCAGATCAAGAATTTTTGCTATCGTACTTGGTACAGCAGCCATCATTTCTTTAGCATTTATGGTTTATGCCATTATGATGCAAAGTGAATCAAACAAACAAAGAGATGAAGCTGAAAAGCAAACTCAGATCGCACTAAAGAAAGAAAAAGAGGCAAAAATACAAAAAGAAGAAGCTGAAAAGCAGAAATCACTTGCCGATGAGCAAAGACAGATTGCTAATTTGAAGCAAACAGAAGCCATTAAACAAAAAATGGAAGCTGATAATCAAAAAAGTCTGGCGCTTAAAAGTCTTGAAGAAGCCCGTCTTCAGCGCGAAATTGCATATAAAAAATCTGTGGAAGCCAATGAGCAAAGACAACTTGCAGAAACAAAATCACAGGAAGCATTTGCCGAGAAAAAACTGGCCGAAGCAGCCCGAGAGGAGGCTTACAAGTTAAGAATGCTTTCCATTTCTCAATCAATGGCTGTTAAATCTGTGCAGCTCACTGATAATACTGAAAGAAAATCCTTGCTGGCATATCAGGCATACATTTTCAATAAAGATTACAATGGCGGGGAATATAACCCCGATATTTACAGTGGGTTGTATTATTCATTAAAAGCCGTTTTAGGACAAAACTTTAATCTGTTTAAAGGCCATAATAATGCTGTCAGGTCTATTGCATTTTCGCCAAACAGCAAAGTGTTTTATAGTGCAGGCAGCGATGGAAAAATTCTAAAATGGGATTTATCTGATACATCCAGTAACTCAAGCCTGGTTTTTTCGGGCAGTACAATCTTTCAGGATATTTCACACAGCGATGACATGAAATGGCTGGCATGTGCCTCCGAAAGCAAAGAAATTCTTATGATCGACCTCGCTTCAGGTGCAAAAACCAATTTGATTGGCCATGCAGGAAATGTTGTTTCTGTTGATTTCTCAGGTGACAGTAAATATCTGGTTTCCGGTGGATCCGACAGTACGGTGATGAAATGGAATGTGTCCTCATCCGAAAAAACTATCGTTGGAAAATGTGGATCGGCAGTTAAATCTGTAAGTGTTTCCCGAAATGACCAATATATTGCTGCAGCAACGGTAAGCGGAGAAATTGTACTGTGGGATTTTAAAACATTTTCTAAAAAAGTTTTATATACCGGTACAGAAGCCATGAATGTTGTGGTATTTAGTAATGATGGTAAAACAGTTGCCGCAGGAGATAAATCAGGTAATATTTACATGTGGAATACTTCAGACAAGGAGCTTATTACAAAATATAAGGGCCATAGTGCCAGGATCAATGACATGCAATTTAGCTCAGACGACAAACTTCTTGCTTCTGCAAGTTCCGATAACAGTGCTAAGATATGGCAATCGAATAACCTGAATATTGAACCCATAATATTGAAAGACCATGAATCATGGGTGCTTTCACTTGCATTTAGCTTTGATGACAAAGAATTGGTTACAGCATGTTCCGGTTCGGATATTAAAAAATGGGAAATCAGAGCACGAACAATGGCTCAGAATTTACTGTCCAGGTTACCCAGAAATATGACACAGAATGAATGGAATACTTATGTTGGAAATGACATTCCGTTTAAGAATACAATGGATATGAAACCTTAATTATGGAAAACTATTTATGAAAAAGCTTTTAATCATTGCATTTTTGTTTATTGGGTTTGCAGGTGCTCTGCATAGCCAGCAAAATTGCGCAGTTATTCTTAAAGAGGCTGAAAAAATGTTTGACAATGGTGTCATTGAAAATGTTCCGGCCCTTTTGGATGAATGTTTGAAAAACGGGTTCTCCAAGGATGAAAAAATTCGCGCATACCGCCTGATTATTATCTCTTACCTGTTCGATGATAAAAAGGATAAAGCGGAGGAATATATGCTGAAGATGTTGAAATTGGAACCTGAATATGAAATCAACCAATCTGTTGACCCCTCAGAATTTATAAGTCTACTTGATAAATACAGAACTTTACCTGTTTATTCCCTGGGGGTGTTCGGTGGAGTTAATTATTCCGCAATTCGTGTAACCCAGATTTATGGAGTGAATAATGTTTCAAATACGGCTTATGAATACAATTCATCAGGAATGGGCTACCAGTTTGGTATCAGAGTTAATCGTTATATCTACAAGGGATTTGAAGCATCTGCTGAGTTTGGTCTGGCACAAAGCAATTATGAATATATTGATTCCTTGTATGACTATGCCGTGGTAAGTTTTGATGAAAAACAAACCAGAATTGATATCCCGATTTCATTTACCTGGCAACTCGAATTGAAAAAAATTAAGCCGTTTGTTCGTGTGGGATTTAACAATTCATTGATGCTAAATGCTTTTGGAACATCTGTGAGGAGATATACCGATAACAGCCATCGCGATATTACCGGTTCGGATATCGGACTCGATGAATTCAGAAGTAAATATAATGCTTCCGTTATCGGAGCAATCGGAGCAAAGTATAAAATTAAAAGGGGGCATTTGTTCCTGGAACTTCGGTATATGTATGGTCTTATGAATCAGGTAAACGAAAATAACAGGTATTCCTCGCCTGAACTTATTTACAAATACTACTATATTGATGATGATTTCACTTTGAATAACTATATGTTATCCTTTGGTTATATGTATTCATTTTATAAACCTAAGAAAAAAGATATTTAATGAAAATATTTATAAAATATACAGGGCTGATTTTATTATTGGCGCTAATTGCAGGTGCATGCACCAAAAATGATCCTGCAATTGAACAACCTGACTATTTCATCAAGTTTTTTGGCAGTTCCCTCACCGATGTTGGAAACGATGTTCTTCAGGTTTCAAATAATGGCTATTTGATCGTTGGAAGCTCAATGAATGTTACAAGGGAAACGGATGTGGTGCTTATCAAAACAGATGCAAATGGAAATGAAATCTGGAGCAAAAATTACGGAGACTCTCTCAATGACAGAGGATATTGTGTGCAAAAAACCATTGATGGCGGTTATATTATTGTTGGTACAAAAATAGAACCCGAGGAAAAGGAAAATGTATATCTGATAAAAACAGATTATAATGGAAACTTATTGTGGGAAAAATCATATGGAAACAGTTCTTCAGAAGAAGGAATTAATGTAAAACAAACATCCGATGGAGGCTTTATCATTGTTGGATATTCTGATGAGGAAAATTCCGGCAACGGTAACCCTGAAGGTGAAAATGATATTTTACTGATAAAAACATCCCAGAGTGGAGACAGTTTGTGGTCCAAAAGATATGGGGGAGCATTATCTGAAACCGGTGTTGATGTTTGTCAGAAAGACGATGAAGGATATGTTGTGCTCGGTACCACATTCAGTTTTGCCGAACCCGGTCAGGAGGGATCAAACATTGTAATGCTTGAAACAAATAAAAGCGGATTGCTGATCGATAAATTTACTTTTGGTGCCTTGGGAAATGAAACCGCAGCATCATTGGTTAAGCTGGCTGATGGATATTTGATTGCCGGAGTATCACTTGACCCTGTTGATCTTGATGCAGATGTCTATTGCGTAAGAACAGGTCAGAATATTCACAATGTGACCTGGGAGAAAAAATATGGAGGGGAAAAAGCTGAGTACTGTGAAAAAATAATTTTTACCTCAGGCGAAAACTTCGTAATCGTGGGAGCAACTGAAAGTTTTGGCGAGGGCAATGCTGATGCCTACATCATTGAAATTGATGCATCAGGAAATGAAATTAAATCAAATTATTTTGGCGGAACCGGCGATGAAAAAGGCAATTCGGTTGCCGAATCATCTTTGGGCGGCTTCGTTATCGTTGGATCATCCCTTACAGAAGAAAACAGTATGATAACTTTAATCAAAACCAATTCTGATTTTGAATTGAAATAGATTTTTAAAATTTAGACCTATTATACACAGAAAAATATAAGCTATGAAAAAGTTAATACCCGTTCTGCTTTTTTTGCTGATAATTTACTCAAAGGAATTATTTTCACAAGGCAATACTCCTTGTCAGGCAACTCAATTGACTGTTGGGGCAACATGTTCATTTTCTACCTTTAACAATTCCACTTTCACCGATTCAAACATCCCCGCACCACCCTGTGGAGATTATGATTTGGGCAATACGGAAGATGTTTGGTTTTATTTTGTTGTTCCGGCAAAAGGAAATGTTACTATTGAAGGTGGTGAACCATCGGGTGGTTTATCTGACATTTGTTTTGCTGTATATAGCGGAAATGTTTGTTCAAATATCACTTTGCTTGTGTGTGATGATGACTTGATTTCTACTGTTGAAACAATGCCTAAAATTTCTCTTTTTAACCGGACACCAGGCGAGGTATTATGGTTAAGGGTTTGGGATTTTGAAGGAAATAACACTGGGGATTTTAATGTTTGTGTCACATCATCAACAAGTTATGAGCTTGATAGTGCTGTTACCAGCAGTACAATTCCTTTATGTACAGGTATACTTTTTGATTCGGGTGGGGCATCTGCAAATTATGATGATGATGAAGATTATTCTGTAGTTATTGCACCACCATTGGCTACTTCAATTGATATTACAATACAAAGCATTGCTTTTGGCGATGCTGATGACGTACTTTATATTTATCCGGGATCAAATACATCTTATACTCCAATTGTGTATAATTCAGCTAATGATGATAGTGAACCATACAATCACCATTTTACAAATGACTCAATATTAATTCGTATTTTAACTGATAATAATTCTCCTGGTGCAGGTTTTGAGATTAACTGGCAGGGAAATATTCAGGCAAATACTTATGTGTCGCAACAGATTTCATGTAATTCCGGATCAAATGGTGCCTTAATTGCAGTTGGAAGTGGCACATCTCCATATACTTATCTTTGGGGTGGTGGCCAGGTGACTCAATCAATTTCCGGCCTTAGCGCAAATAGCTACGCCGTTACAATTACTGACAATAAAGGATGTAAAGGTACATCCACATTAGCCTTGACTCAACCGACTTCTATTTCTGTTACCACAATAAAAACCGATGCTTCCTGTAATGGATATTCAGATGGCGATGTAACAGCAATACCTTCAGGGGGAACACCTCCCTATACCTATTCATGGAACTCTGCTCCTGTTCAAACTACAGCAACTGCAACCGGTTTGCCTGCAGGTACTTATACTGTTACTGTTACCGACGCCAATTCCTGCACTGTTGCGAAAAGCCAGGCGTTAACGCAACCTGTTGCTCTGACAATCAGTATGTCAAAAACTAATGCTACTTGTTTTGGGGGCAATAATGGTACTGCAACCGCTACTCCGGCTGGAGGAACCTATCCATATTCATATATCTGGGATAATATTCCTCCTTCGGCTACTGCTACTGCAACCGGATTAACAGCCAATTCATATGCAGTTACTGTTACTGATAATAACGGTTGCACCGCAAATAATTCAATTACTGTTGACCAACCTTTATCAAATCTTACGGTTACTACAACCAAAGTAGATGTGCTTTGTAAAGACAATGCTACCGGATCGGCAACAGCTACCGGTTCAGGTGGAACAGGTCCTTATACCTATCAGTGGGATGCAGCAGCCGGAAATCAGGTGGCTCAAACAGCCACAGGCTTAACTGATGGAACTTACACTGTTACCGTTACTGATGCCAACTCATGCACTGCAAGCACTACTGTAACTATAAACGAACCCGCCGCGGTTTTATCTGCAAATGTTACCGTAAACAATAATGTGAACTGTTTTGGAATGTCAACTGGATCTGCAACAGTAACTCCTGCAGGAGGTACTGGTGGCTATTCATATTCATGGCCAAACGGAGGTTCTGCTGCAACAAATGCAACCCTGAATGCCGGTGCCCATCTGGTTACTGTAACTGATGGAAATTCTTGTTCCATTATCAAAACGGTGACAATAACCCAAAATCCACAAATTACTGCAACTGCTTCTGTTGTAGATAATGTTGATTGCTTTGGTGAATCTACCGGGTCTGCCACTGTTGCGTATGCCGGAGGTAATAGCTCTTATACCATTGACTGGCTGCCAAATGGTTTTACAAATGACGGAACGGCAACTTATTCCGACTTACCTGCCGGTTTGTATTCGGTTTCTGTTACCGATGGCTTATCATGCCAGGCTGTTTCATCAGTAACCATAACTCAAAACACTCAGATCATTGCCAATATTTCTGCTTCAACCAATGTTCTCTGTTATGGCGGTAACACTGGTTCTGCAACTGTTACTGCTTCCGGAGGATCAGGAGCATTAAACTATCTCTGGAATGATCCCGCTCCTGCACAGACTACCGTCACAGCAACTTTATTAACAGCAGGTACCTATTCTGTTACTGTTGCAGACGTATTAGGATGTTCAACATCGGCATCTGTTATTATTACCCAACCTTCTTCTGCACTCACTGCTGATGCCGTTGTGGTTGACAATATCTCCTGTAATGGTTTATCTGACGGCGTGGCTACTGTTACCGGTTCGGGTGGAACAGGAGCATATTCATATAATTGGAGTCCAAATGGTTATACAGGTAATGGAACAAATACTTATTCAGATCTTGCTCCAAACAATTATACTGTTACTTTAACTGATGCCAACGGATGTACTGCAAGCGATAACGTACTCGTTTTTCAGTACCCTGTTGTAACAGCTTCAGCAACAGTTGTAAACAATGTTTCCTGCAACGGCGGCAGTAACGGGGTTGCCACTGCATCAGGTTCAGGTGGAACATCTACTTACACTTATTTATGGAGTGATTCTGCACCTGCACAAACTTCTGCAACTGCAGATAATCTTTTAGCTACAACCTATACAGTTACCGTTTATGACGGAAATGGCTGTCCGGCTACCGCAAACGTTACTATTACTGAGCCATCTGCAGTTACTGCCGGTATTTCTGCGTTTACAAACGTTACCTGTAATGGCGGAAATGATGGTTCTTTAACTGTTACTGCCGGTGGTGGAACAGGTACTTATAATTATATATGGAATAATTCTGCTACTTCAGCTACCATAAACGGACTAACAGCAGGCACCTATTCCGTTTCGGTGTACGATTCATTTGGTTGTAGTGCCTATACTTCCAGAACAATTTTTGAGAATTCAGCTGTGACAGCTACAGCATCTGTAGTTTCTAATGCTTTATGTTTTGGTTCTTCTGATGGCGTTGCAACTGTTATTCCAAATGGCGGAACAGGCATTTACACTTATTCATGGCCCGGTGGTGCAACAACAGCTACTGCTTCTGGTTTCAGCGCTGGTTCTTACACAGTCTCCGTTTATGACAGCAATGGTTGTTCTGCAACTTCATCCACAACAATTAGTCAACCTGCTGCTGTTACTGTGTCAACATCAACCACCCTGACAACTTGCAATGGTGGAAATGATGGAACAATTATAGTCACTGCCTCAAATGGAACCGCTCCGTATGATTATTCTTTGAATGGAACTGACTGGCAGTCAAATTCAACTTTAAATGGTCTTTCTGCCGGAACATACTCTGTTACTGTTTCTGATGATCATGGTTGTACAGGCAGTGCCAGCGGAATTATAGTGACCGAACCCGGTCCGATTGCTGTTTCAATTATTAGCTTAAATGACATATTTCAGGTAGGGGGATTACCCGAACCTCTTTCAACTCATGGAAGTCCATTAGGAGGAAGTTTTTATGGTCCCGGAGTTATTGGATATACTCAGGAGTTTGACCCTGCAATTGCAGGAGTAGGCGGACCTTATGAAATTATTTATATTTATACCGATACTGATGGATGTACAAACAGTGACACTTTTGAAATCACCGTTGTTTCGTCAGGTGCTTCTATATCAAATATATTAAGTTATTATTGTTATTATGACCCAACAGTAGTGCTTCAGGGTATTCCTGATATACATCCTTTTACCGTTGACTATGATTTTACTGGTCCGGGTATCGTTAAAACCTCAAACAATCAGGCAACATTCACACCTGCCGTGGCTGGTCCCGGAAATTCAATAATACATTATTCATATATTGACCCGGATAATGGTCAGGAATTTTATAAAAATTATACTGTTTTCATTGACTCCGTGGGAGAGGTTAATTTTATCACACTTGAGCCAAATTATTGTGAAGATGATGCAATGTTTTATAACCTGAATGCTGTTAACCTTTATCCATCTGGAGGCACAGGCTCCTGGTCAATTTCCCCGGCAACAGGATCATTTTCAGGTTCAGGTAATTCAGCTACTTTTAATCCCGATCTTGCAACCCCCGGCATTTATTCAATAACTTATACATATACTACAGCTTATGGTTGTTTTGATGACACTGTGAAAACTACAGAAGTTACAACTCTTCCTGTTGTTGACTTTACAATAAGAGAAATTTATAACAGGGTTGAGCCTCCCGCAGTTCTCACCGGAAGCCCTCCCGGCGGGATGTTTTCAGGAACAGGTATTATAGGAAATGAGTTCAGGCCCGACGTGGCAACCATTGGAACAAATTATATTAATTATACCTATACCGATCCGGTTACCGGTTGTTCAGATTATGTTTCAAAACCAACAATTGTTCAGGTTGCTACCGGAAGCATTGATGGCGCTAATCCATTTAATCAATATTGCTGGGATGGGTTGGCTGATACTCTGATTGGCAACCCGGTCAATACAAATGGAGCTCCTGGTGTATTTTCAATGACTGGTGCGGGTATTACCCCACTTGGCCCGGATAGTATTGCTTTTGATCCACAGGTAGCAGGTCCCGGCAATCACACCATCACATATACTTATACAGGTGCCGACAGTGTTGTTCAGTTTGAGCTTTATGTTACTGTTAACGTTGATTATATTAACCCGGTATCCTTTATTGGGTTGGATACATCCTACTGTGTAACAGATGATGATGTGGTTTTGACCGGAGTACCTCCCGAGTCAGGAAGTGGTTTGTTTTACGGTGTTCCTGCATCTGCTTTGTTTAGCGCAGGCCATTCGGCTATTTTTAAACCAAGTCAACTTGCTCCGGGTACATATAATATAACCTATGAATTTACTGCATCAACAGGTTGTAAAAGAGATACAATAAAGCAGGTTACGATTTATCCGTTACCTTTGTTGTCATTTGACTTGCGAACAACATACAGTTCTGTCGAGCCACCTTATGAACTTCATGGAGTGCCTTCAGGAGGTTCTTTTACCGGTAGTGGAATAATTGGAAATTATTTTTATCCCAACATTGCGGGATTAGGCACTCATCAGGTAATTTACACTTATACAAATGAGAATAGTTGCCAGAATACTGACACAATGTATACTGAGGTGATTGAAGCTCAGGGAGATATTTTAGGTGTTGATGCCGGAAATCAGTACTGTTTCAATGGATTGACAGATACTTTGATTGGTGTAGCTTATAATAGTGATGGAACACCCGGATTATTTGAGGGTGACGGACTTACTCCCATAGGAATCGATTCAGTTGTTTTTGATCCTGCGACTGTAACTCCGGGTTATCATGATATAGTTTTTAGATTTAATGATCCGTCTGGAACTGAACTTTCAATTACAACTACCATTCACGTAGATTATATAAACCCTGTAAATATTATTGGTTTAAACTCTCAATATTGTGTAAACAATCCTGCCGAGGAACTCCTGGGCTACCCTTCAAATGGAGTTTTTTCAGGTGATGGTATGATCGGAAATTATTTTACGCCGTCAATTGTAACAACGTTAAACACATCGGTTAATTACACTGTTACCAGTCTTGCAGGTTGCACCCGCGATACAACAATTTATCTCGACGTTTATGATATTCCCGTTGTCAGTTTTTCAGTTGACAGTCAGTTCTGCTCAAATTCAGATCCTGTTGAAATAATTGGACTCCCTGCAAATGGTTATTTTTCTGGTCCGAACCTTTCGGGAACTGATACCGTTATTTTCACACCCAATTCATCTGTAGTTGGCACTCATGAAATCTCTTACACCTATACTGATCCCTCAACTAGTTGTTCCAATACCTTGGTTGATATTATCAGTGTAGATCTTGTTGAAAATCTTAGTATTTCTGCGATTGAGTCAGGTTATTGCGTAAACAGCGATTCTGTTTTGCTTACCGGATTGGTTGGTGGAACAGCCGATGGAGTTGGTGGATTTTATGGTACTGGTGTTTATGATTCTGATATTAATGACGGAGAAGCTTATTTTCATCCTGGCATAGCCGATGTGGGAGGGCCTTACAATATTCAATATACAAACACTGATGCCAATGGTTGTGTAAATAATTATTTTACAGATATTTTTGTATATGACCTTCCAAACGTCTCAATAATAAATCTTGCTGACGGTTATTGTAAAGATGCTACTGATCAAATTATCAGTGGATTTCCTGAAAATGCCAATGGGTCATTTTATTATACAGGGGGACCAGGTTTGTTTGATGAAGGCGATGGTACAGCAACTTTTTATCCATCTGATGCAAGTCCTGTTGATACTGTATTTTATACATACGAGGATGCCAATCATTGTGTAAATTCTACATGGCAAATTGTTAGAATATACAATTTACCTAATGCCAACTTTGAAATTGGTGATGCTTGTATTATTGATTCAATTAGTTTTACTGATCTTAGTACTTCTGATGATATAATTGAAACATGGTACTGGAACTTTGGTGATATAGGTTCACCGGAAAACATTTCATTACTGCAAAACCCCAGTCACTTCTACTTTACCGAAGGTGATAAAATTGTTACACTGACAGTGACAACAGAATCAGGATGTGTTCATTCCCACTTTATTGAAATTACATTGGGCAGCAAGCCGTTTGTCGATTTTGAATGGACCAATGAGTGTTTTGATCCTGCATCGCCAACAGCAACTCAATTTGTTAACCTGAGTAGTGATACCAGTAATGTGAGTTGGAATTTTGGTGACAGTTATATTTCCAATGAAGTTAATCCTGCCCATACCTATTCAGAGGCAATAACTTATAGTGTGACTCTTATTGTTGAAACGCCAAACCAGTGTGTTGATACCCTCACTCAGGATGTGTCTATCAGGCCATATGTTACTTCATTTCCATATTCACAGGATTTTGAAGCTGGCAATGGCGGATGGGTTGATGACGCTTCAGAACCAATTAGTTCATGGGAATTTGGTGAGCCTATGAAAACAACCATTGTTGGGGCTGCTTCAGGAACACATTCATGGTGTACAAATTTGATTGACAATTATGAGAACAATGAAAAATCTGCAATTATTGGTCCTTGTTTTAACTTTACAAACCTGAAACGTCCGATGATTATCATGAAAAAATGGTCATCTACACAAAACGGATCTGATGGAGCGGTGTTGCAGGCAAGGATTGACGGAGTTACAGATTGGGAAAATATCGGAAGTATGGATGATGGAATTAACTGGTACAATGGGGTGGGTATAACCGGTAACCCGGGTGGAATACAAAATGTGGGAAGTTATGGATGGACAGGTAATGACACAGGTTGGGTAGAGGTTCGCCACAATCTTGACCAGCTCGTTGGTTATGATAATGTTCGTTTCAGAATTGCTTTTGGTTCAGATGGAAACGCAACATCCGATGGCTTTGCCTTTGATGATATCTGGATAGGTGAACGTTCAAGGATGGTTTTAGTGGAACATTTTACCAATTCTTCTGATGAAAACTGTGCAGATATAAATCCTCAGGTAAACACTATAGTAAATGGTTATTTGGGTGATGTTATTGATGTCCAATACCACACCAGCTTCCCCGGATTTGACCAGATGAATGAAGACAATCCTTCTGCTCCGAGTGCCCGGTCAATGTATTATGGCGCTTCATCTGTGCCCTGGTCTGTTGTTGATGGTACTGTTTACAATGGCTTTTCAACCGGTTTTGTTGAAAATCCCCAGATTGTTGAATTAAGAGCACTTGAAGATCCTTTGTTTACCATTGAACTGAACACAGAAAAATCGACCATTGGGGTTGATGTAAATGCGACCATTACGTCTCAGGAAGCAATAACTGGCAAAAATATTTCGTGTCAGTTGGTTGTGGTTGAAAAGGAAATAAGCTCATTAACCGGAACCAATGGAGAAACAATGTTTAGGAGTGTGCTTAAGAAAATGCTTCCAAACGCCGGTGGGACAAACTTTTCACATAACTGGTGGGACGGACAATCTGAAACCATTTCAGCTACCTGGACATATTCAAATGTATATGATCCTGATCAGGTTTATGTGGTTGCTTTTGTTCAGGATGAAATAACCAAGGAAATATATCAGGCAATATCTGATGATACTACAATTGTCTTTACCGATATCGAAAATCCTGTTATTTCGGGTGAGCAAAATTTCTTCAGCATTTACCCCAACCCTGCAAGCGATGTGGTTAACATTCTTTTCAGTGAGGAATCCAATAATTTGAGGACTCTTGAAATATATGATAACCTTGGTCAGCTGGTTGAAACAATCAAAGTTAATTCCGGTACCAGGTACATCAGAAAAAACACTGAAAAATATGCCGAGGGTATTTATATGATTGTTTTAAAAGAACAATTTAAAGTGATTGAAACAAATAAACTGATTATAGCTTATTAATTAAAACAGAACACTATGCTTTACGTAACAAGGAGAGAGACTTTTAACTCGGCCCACCGGTTGTTTAATCTGGATTGGACTGATGATAAAAATCTTGAAGTATACGGACCATGTTCAAATAAAAACTGGCATGGTCACAATTACAATCTCTTTGTTACCGTAAAGGGTGAAATGAACCCGGATACAGGATTTGTGGTGAATATGAAACTGTTGAGCAGGATAATACATGAAAATGTAATTGTTCATGTTGACCACAAAAACCTGAATCTGGATGTTGACTTTCTAAAGGGTGTAATTCCTACCTCAGAAAATATGTGTGTGGCAATTTGGAAAATGCTTGAAGCTCCAATTAATATTCTTGGTATTCAGCTACATTCAGTCAAAATTCAGGAAACTGAGAAAAATTATGCAGAGTATTTGGGGTAGGGGGAATGTTGATAGGAATTAAACAAAGATAGCTGGTTGTGACATTCCAATGCAAAAATAAATCAGGACAAGTCCGGCTGAAAAATACACATTAAAATCAGGAATTTTCTTCCTCTTTGTTGATTGATTCATGTGCTGAATCATCAATTGCTTTATCTGCTTCGTCGTGGCCGATATATATATTAATCAGGTTATGGCCAACATAGATCATTGGGGTAAGCAGCACTGCAATAATCAGTTTGCAGGTATAGCCAGTGATGGCAGTATTGATGAAATCTGCTAAGCTCAACTTTCCCGGTAAGTAAAAAGCAATTCCGGTCACGATAAATGAGTCAATGAGTTGTGAAACGGCTGTGGAGCCGGTGGCCCGGAGCCATATATGTTTTTTTCCTGTACGTTTTCGCAGCATCCAGAAAACAAATACATCAATCATCTGTGAAGCAATAAAGGCTGTGATGCTCCCGATGATGATCCATAAAGATTGTCCAAATACTGTGAAAAATGCCGAATCAGAAACAGGTGAATTATCAGAGGCGCCAACGTTTAAGGCAGCAAACAACAAAATAAAAGCATAGGCGATAAGAACAGCAGTAAGCATGGTTAGTCTTTTAACGCCCTGCTTGCCGTAATATTCATTAATAAGGTCTGTGCTTAAAAAAACGATGGGCCAGGGAATAATACCAATACTCATGATAAATGGCCCAATCTGAATCAGCTTTCCGCCAATAAGTTCACCGACAATAGCATTTGTAATGAAAAACCCGGCTAATAAAATAAAAACAATATCTTTCCTTGATTTTATCTGCATTTTATTATCTCATCAGCTTTAATTAAAGCAATAATTAGTTTCAAATATAGTAATATTATATTAATAATAAGAAAAATCGTATAAATTATTGAATACATCATAGAAAGATGTTAAAAAACAACTGAAAACAAATTTCCGGGAATAGTGCCGTAAAGCCTGAATTGTGTGTAAAAAGGAATAACTTCAGGTTTTACAGTAAAAATTATATAACAGGAAAGATGGATATCTCCAGTTCGGTTTAAAATTTCAGATCACTCATTTTTTTCTTTGCCTTCATTGGGGGTAAGTTTAAACTCCCTCGATTCTTCAAAATGTATCTTCTTTAAAACTTCACAGTTAATGCAATCCATAAGTTTCATGGCATAGGTACCCTGTACTGCACCATTGCAATAAGTGCCGGCAACCACCCAGCAAAACCTGCCACCGTTTGTTCCGCCGTTAACACCATCAAATTCATTGTTAACGGTGGCTGGGCAAATACCATACTTATCTGCATTTTTACCACCCGGTTGCCTTCCGCAATTTTTTATTTCCCAACAGTTTTTTTTCATCTTTTTCCTGATTTGGTTGTTACCCGCAAACCTTATTTTTCAGAACTTAACAGACCTGTTTTTATCTTATACGAAGAGGTTTGACAAATGATAACAAAACGGACGTTTTTATCTTTTTTTTAACAGTCGCCTGATATTCAGTCTGTATTTTAAGGTAGCTGAAAGTATCAGGTGTTTAGTATCAGGTATTTAGTATCGAGTATCAGGAAGTGAAAAACAGGAATAAATATTATAAAGTAAATGGTGAAATAACTGAGTATACCTTATAAATCGACGGAAGTGTTTTTGAAAATAAAAAGCTAAGAATATTAAAGTTGCCCAAAAGCAAATATATTGCCTTAATAGACAATTGTGTATACATTTTTCAGAAGGAGAATAACTGGAGCTGACAGTGCCTGTCAAAAACCACGATTTCTTGCTTTGGCTAATAAATTTGATGTTTTGAAGTTTTTTTTGTAGTATTGATGAAGAAATAGCGGGTGACAAAGGTGCGGTTATTTTGCTGAAGTTGGATGATATGTAAGATTTTGTCATGGTTATAAACAAGTTAGCCAAAATTTTAAAAACAACCGAATGAGAAAAATACTGACAGGTTTATTTTTACTTATAAGTATCACTTCTTTTTCACAGACAGTAAAAGAATTAGAATACGAATTAAGTTATTTTAATTCTGAAGAAGAGTGGGGTAATAAAAAGGATATTGCCTTTAACTTACTAAAAATTGACAGTCTAAACGCAAACGCAATTAATTACTTAGTTGAGGTCTATGGCAGAAATGACAAAAAAGATTCAATCAGTTGGTTGTTTGAAAAATTAATAAAGGAACACCCTAGAAGTCCAGAACCATACTTAATAAGAGTTCGAGAGCAAAATGCTCATTTTGCAGGATTAACATACACACAGCAAATCAATTTTCTGAAAGAAGCCAATAAACTTGATAGCGTAAATACAGAAGCGATTTATACGCTGGGTAAGTTGTATTATGAACTTTTTATCCAAGAATTTAATAAAAACAAGAAAAATGCAAATCTCGATTTTTATTCTTCAAATGCTATCCAATACTTTTCTAAACTATGTAATCAAAATGAAGAATATAAGGAAACTCTGAGGTTTCCTTTAATACAACTTACAAATTATACAGGAGACTTAAATAAGAAAAAGCAATATGAAAGCTACAATATACAGTCTTCATATTTTCCTATATCTGCCTTTGTCGATTTACCAAAAGAATGGCAAACTAATTTTTCTGTAAATGTTATAGATTATGTGTCTGGTTCAGACTTTAATTATTATGGAGTTGAATTTGCTATTTTTAGTATCAATTGGTATTCTAAACATTTAACAGCACTTGAAGAGCCAGTATTGAGTGACTCATTGCCAACAAAAATTTTTAGATTTACATATTTACGGACTTTTGATAATCCAATTGTTATTGGGATAGAAAATACCAATGATACGATTTCAATTTACTGGAAAGTATCCGATGGAGCAGGAGGTTATGAACCTGGAAAGCTTATTGAAAATAGAAAGAAAGAGTTAACAGTTGCCGACTGGGAAAAGATTGAAAATAAAGTTAATTCAATAAAATTTTGGAATTTACCTACAGTAGAAAAAAGTTTATTAGGATCAGATGGTTCACAATGGATTTTTGAAGGAAAGACTTTAGGTAATTACCATGTAGTCGATAGATGGTGTGGTGGAATAATATACTCAGTTTGTAAAGATTTAATTAAATTAACAGACTTGGAAATTAAAGAAAACGATATATATTAATAATGAAAAACTTTGACTAACAAGCGGTATAAAACATTGTTGTTTAAGTGGTTATATAGACGCCCCGCCTCGCGTCAAGGTTCGGTATCGGGTGATACAGACACAGCTCCGAAATCCCCAACGTTTCATTCCGCCGACCGTTATGCACAACTATATAAAGAGAAAGTAGAATGAAACAAAAACTATTTATTGGATTAATACTTCTGTTATTTTCAACAACACTGTATTCACAAAACGACTATATTCAGTATTACCAACTGATAAATAAAGTAAGGCAATACAAAGCAAATAAGCAAAATGATAGTTTGACTATTTTTTTGAAACAAGCATTTGAATTGGTCGACTATGTTCATATTGAAAACCTAAAATTAGGAAAGCGAATTGCAAAAAAAACAAAGGATAAAGTGTTATTGAGTTATATTGAAAATGCATTAAGTAAATCAAAGTTAAATATTAATCCAAACTTAAAAGCAAAGTTAGATAGTATTGGTAAAGAAGACCAGAGAATTAGGGGAAGGAAATATTATAAAGCCAAAGAATATTACAAAAAATGCTTATTTGACACGAAATTCAATTATAACGAAAAGAAACGATTGAAATCAAAACAATTAATGGAAGAATGGTGGCGAGTTGATAGCAGTAATGTTGAATTTGTTAAAAGTGTAATTTCAAAATATGGCTACCCTTCTGAAAAATTAGTTGGTGAAGAAACAAATGATATGGTTTCAATAATTTTGCTTCATTACGATAAAGATACATCAAATCATATTATGGGAGAAAGTTTAGAAATTGCATTAAAAGAAGGAAAAATTAAACCAAGAATGTATGCATGGATAATTGATAGGCATTTAATGAATGTTGGCAAAAGACAAAAATTTCAATCAATTCCGACTCCATGGGAGAAAATGACTGAAGTTCAAAGAATGGAGTATAACATGAATCGATTCTCAATTGGATTAAAGTCTCTTGATGAAATTAAGTTAATTGTAAGAAAAAACAGCGTAAAAGTAAAATATTAATGAATAGTATGTGCATGACACGCAGTATAAAAAATTGCCGACAAAGTAGGTTATTCAAGGGTTGTAGCCCGCTTCAACTTTTGTGTAACTTGACAGGAAATCGCCCGCAAACGGCAACTTTTCATACCGCCACCGCCGTCCCCTCAACTCATCAACACCCCATTTTCTTTCAATAAAAAATACTAATTTAGTCCGTAAAATAAAAGCAGCGTGAAAACCACAACAGAACAACTGCAGGAAAAGAACCGGGATGTGATCAACGGGATTGTTTCTGTGATACGGGAAAAGCTGCCTGCGCAAATGGATAGACTATGACTGCAAAAAAAACTGATTATAAAGGGCTAATTGCTCCGTGCGGCATGAATTGTGGTTTGTGCATCGGACATTTACGGGAGAAAAAGCCCTGCGGCGGCTGCTTTAAGATTGATGATGTGAATAAACCCGGGGTTTGCCGGAGCTGCAAAATTGTTAATTGTGAGTTGCTGGCTGTAACCAAATCGGGATTCTGCTTTGATTGCGAAAAATACCCGTGTACACGTTTAAAAAACCTTGACAAAAGGTACAAATCCAAATATGGTATGAGCATGATTGAAAATCTTGATTATATAAAGGACTATGGCCTGAATAAATTCCTGAAAGTTGAAGAGCATAAATGGAAATGCAGTGTTTGCGGTGCCGGACTGTGTGTTCACAGGGATTTTTGCCTGAGTTGTAAAGCCATGGTCAACAAAAACACTTACTGATACCTGCCCCGTTTCAAAAAAATACTGCTGAAAACAATATTGCCACCACACCATCTTACCAACATGCTGTAAAGTATAAAATGGAAGAAGTGATTGTGTAGTTCATATTTTTTGCTTTTTGGAAAAATGGTGTATATTTGACCAATGTAGATCTATTTCCAACTAAATATTATTTACGCACTGTTGTGTGGATATTTTAGTTATGTGCAGTTTAAAAAAATACAAAAAATAATGCAGACAAGAGAACCACCTGTTTTAAATTCATTTTGATGATTGTAAATTGTATTAAGAACAACAGAAATAAAAAGTGAAGTCCGGAAATCACTAAAAAAAAACGGGGCGTAATCTGAAAAGCCACATGAGTAGGAAATAAAAAATAGTATTTATGAAAAAAATAATATTTATTAGTATCTGTATTTTTACTTCTGTTCAACTTTCTTTAGGACAAGTTTCTTTTTCTCATTCGTTAGGGGGGGCATTTTATATGAGTTCATTAGCTTCTGCACCCGGAATCATGTATTCTCCGAGACTGAATGTTTTGGAAATGGGCGATGAAATGATATTTTCGGTAGGAACACATTTGGGATTAGGTATGTCTTTTAATTCACAGGAAGGAGCAAACTCTTTTGCTTTGGATCTACCAATAGTTGCAGAATTAAATTTTGGACTTGCTGCTAACCCTGACACAAAATCTTCTTTTGGCGGCTTTGCAGGATTAGGATTCGGTATAAGCAAAATAGGTGCTGATGGTGCTTTTGGTGCCGATTATAATGATGCTGCAGGTTTGCTTTTTAATGGCGGTATCCGTGCAATAATAAAAGAAAAACCATTGGGCTTAAGGCTGGCTTATTTGCTTAATACAAAACAGGATTATTCAAATGTTTTTACTCTGGGTGTTTTTATGATTTTTGGCGATTATTAATAAATTGAAAGAATAAACCCGACCGGAAACCGCCCTGATCACTATTGGGGCGGTTTTTTTTGACTGTCCGGTTTTATGTGATCATTACATGTCTTAGGGAAGACCCCAAGAGGGGTCGCAGCAAAAACACAGGGCAGCGCCCTGTGCAATGACGAAGGAAACATCAGCCCTGAAAGGGCGAAAGCAATTAAAGATAAAGTGCGGAATTATTAACCTTAATAAGTGCAAAATATTGACAATATGATTTTTACGTAAATCTGTCATGGGCGCCGAAGGGAGAAATCTCTTGTAACTTTTTGTCATGGACTAATTCCGAAATGTTCCTATTTTGCTGATCATTCCTCAAATATTTAGTTATCGTAAATCAAAGGTGCAGCGCACCGCTCTCTCTGTAGCAATTGTGGTCTAAAATGACAAAAAGGTGCAGCGCACCGCTCCATAATATCAATTGTATTGCGATTGTGTTTATTGGTTGGATTTATATTTTGTCCTTGAGCCGGACGGGCTTCTTTTCTTTTGTCTGCCGCACAAAAGAAACAAAAAGCCACCACGTGTGAAAAAGTCAGGCTAATCCTTCGCGCAGGCCATGATCCGCTAGCTAGCGGACAAGGATTACCCGCCTTTCGCACCACACGTGGACAAGCCGGCGCGCAGGGCAAGCTTGCCCGATATGCTTTATTTTAAGAATGAGCTTATTGATCCATTTTTGTTTATTAGCTTAGCATTTATGGGTGGAATAATGGTGCAGAGCACCGGGCTATTTTTCACATGATTGTGATAAATTGTATATTTTGGTTAGGATGGGGTTTGTTGGTGGGATTTGGGTTTTTTAGTTATCTACGGATTGAAATCCGTAGTTATGGCTGGGGAACCACTTCGTGGTTAGGGGGTGACGGACTCGAGGTGTTTGGTCACTGATTTTAGTTTTTCGTTTTGAATTCCGGTAACCCTATTGTTGACCGTCATTGCGAAGAGCTTAAACAGATTAAATGGATTATGGGATATGTTGATGCGATGAAGCAATCTTATTGTTTTTTGTATGATTCCTTTCTAATGATAGTATGCTTCGTTTCATGAGAACGATTTACTTTGTTATTACACTTTGCTGCATGAGAACCCTTCGCTCAGTTGTTTGGGCCAGCGCGCTTGTGTTTACAGGGGTCGAGGTGTTTGGTCACTAATTTAAATTTTCTCTTTTTGCTTTTGGGGTTAATGATGGGGTTTGTTGGTGGGATTTGGGTTTTGTCCTCGAGCCGGACGGGCTTTCCCTTTTTATTCACTAGTGTCAATTTTTTAGTGGCGTTCATGAGATCGCTGGCGCTAAGTTATTCACTATTGTTAATTTTAGTGGCGTTCATGTGATCGCTGACGCTAATTGCTTGATCAAATCCCGATGTTTCAATCGTGATGTAAACTCACGTGGACAAGTCGGCGCACAGGGCATGCTTTTCCGATAGTCATTTAAAATATATTTCATTGTATGCATGGTAATTTACCAGGCGATAAAACCACCATACCAAAGTTGACTGATAATCTGCCAACTGTACAACTCTCCTGAAAATATTCAGATAATACTTTATTTTTGAACAAATTAATGAAATCCAATATATCATGAAACAATTATTTTTGTGTATTCTATTTAGTTCTGTTATTATGTCAGCTTCTGCGCAGTCGTATAATGAAACAGTAAAGATTGTTGCATCAGACAGGCAGGTAAATGATCTTTTTGGTTATTCAGTATCTGTTTCGGGGAATTATGCAGTTGTAGGTGCATATCGTTATGATTATGATGTAAATGGTATTAATTATATCCAGGATGCAGGAGCTGCATATATTTTTGAAAAAGATGTAAATGGAAACTGGGTCGAAGTAAAGAAAATAACTCAGACCGTGAGAAGGGCGAATGCCGGATTTGGCTTTTCTGTCAGCATCTCAGGTGATAATGTAATTATTGGTTGCTACAGGGATTCATATGATGATACTGAAAGCAACTCTGTTACTAATGCTGGTTCTGCATATTTTTATCAGCGGAATGTAAGCGGTGACTGGAACCTGATAAGGAAAGTAGTACCGTCGGTCAGAGTTGAAAACAGCTATTTTGGAAGATCTGCCTGTATATCGGGTAATTATGCAATTATTGGAGCTCCGCTTGAGCAGGTTGGAACAAAAACCGAAGCCGGAGCTGTTTACTTTTTTAAGCTTGCAGGAACGTGGAATGAAACAGACCGTGTATTGTCTTCTGATCTTACCACAGGTGATGAATTCGGGATTTCGGTAAGTATTTCCGGTGATCAGGCAGTTATTGGTGCTGAAGCTCAGGGAAGGGATGTAGGGGGGAGTAACTTTATGTCGGCTGCAGGTGCTGCATATTTTTTTATAAATGACGGGGTTGGAAACTGGAGTCAGGTCCAGAAAGTTGTTGCATCGGACAGGGCCAGCTTAGATTGGTTTGGTTATACTTCAGACATTTCAGGCGATTATGCAATTATCGGGGCCAACGGTGAGGACCATGACGTTTCGGGAGGGAATACCAAGGCAGAATCAGGCTCTGCTTATATATTTGAAAAAAGCGGTACGGGTGTTTGGTCGCAGGTGCAAAAAATTACCGCACCTGTAAGGGCAGAGAATGATCAGTTTTCATACAGCGTAAGTATATCAGGAAACACCGCATTAATTGGAGCCCCGGTGGAAGATCATAACGTAACAGAAGGTGATTCTGTGAGCAATGCGGGCTCAGCTTATCTATTTAAACGTTCAGGGACGGGAGTCTGGAATTTTTCACAGAAAATAGTGGCATCAGACAGAGCAATTGCAGATCAATTTGCTTCATCTTCATGTATTGATGGCGATCAACTAATAATCGGTGCCCCTGCCGAAGACGAAGACCCTTTTGGAAGCAATACGGTAAACGGAGCCGGATCGGCATACTTTTTTAAATCCTGTTTTCCCAGTGCAAGTACTATTTCTGTTACAAGTTGTGAAAGTTATGTTTCTCCCAGTGGAAATTATACCTGGACGGCAAGTAACACATATCTGGATACCATTCCAAATGTCAGCGGATGTGACAGCGTCATTACCATTAATCTGGTTATTAACCATACAACAACAGGAACAGATGCAATCACTGCCTGTAATTCCTATCTGTGGATAGACGGTATCACCTATACCGAAAGCAACAATACGGCAACATATACCATTGCCAACGGGGCAGCAAACGGTTGTGACAGCATCGTGACTCTTGATCTTACAGTTAACCATACAGCAACCGGAACAGATGCAATCACTGCCTGTAATTCCTATCTGTGGATAGACGGTATCACCTATACCGAAAGCAACAATACGGCAACATATACCATTGCCAACGGGGCAGCAAACGGTTGTGACAGCATCGTGACTCTTGATCTTACAGTTAACCATACAGCAACCGGAACAGATGCAATCACTGCCTGTAATTCCTATCTGTGGATAGACGGTATCACCTATACCGAAAGCAACAATACGGCAACATATACCATTGCCAACGGGGCAGCAAACGGTTGTGACAGCATCGTGACTCTTGATCTTACAGTTAACCATACAGCAACCGGAACAGATGCAATCACTGCCTGTAATTCCTATCTGTGGATAGACGGTATCACCTATACCGAAAGCAACAATACGGCAACATATACCATTGCCAACGGAGCAGCAAACGGTTGTGACAGCATCGTGACACTTAACCTGACACTTAACCATACAGCAACAGGAACAGATGAAATCACTGCCTGTAATTCCTATCTGTGGATAGACGGTATCACCTATACCGAAAGCAACAATACGGCAACATATACCATTGCCAACGGGGCAGCAAACGGTTGTGACAGTATCGTGACTCTTGATCTTACAGTTAATTCAGTTGATGTTTCAATAACCAATGATGAGGGTTCCATAACAGCAAACGCAGAAGGGGCAACATACCAATGGCTTAATTGTGATGATAATTTTGCTGTAATAACAGGAGAGACCAATCAACAATTTGTGGCAAGTTCGAACGGAAATTATGCAGTGGAAATAACACAAAATTTTTGCACAGATACAAGTGTTTGTGTAAATATAAGCGGAGTAGGTATTGACAAAAATGATCCTGTATCAGAGATTTTAATTTATCCAAACCCATGTACCGGTTTTTTTACTGTTGAATTTGAAAATATTATAAATTATCCCGTAGATTTGTCTGTCACAGATATTGCAGGAAATATTATTGGAAAATGGGACGTAAATGATTGTCAATATTTTGTAATAGATCTTTTTGACAAAGCAAAAGGTGTATATTTCCTAAATATTAGCATTAACGGAGAAATAATTACCAGAAAGTTAATCATACAATAATGCATCAGAAAAAAGCAACATATAGTATAAGAGTACTTTTATGGTTTTGCTTTCTGTTCACCGGAATGTTTGTCCAGGCATCTTTAACTGCACAGGTAAACAGGACCGATAGCTTGCTGAAAGCATTGCAATCCTCGAAAAATGATACCAACAAGGTGATTCTGCTGTGCGACCTTTTTCGCGAATCTCTTTATTCCAATACCAAAGAGGCCGAAAAATATGCGAAACAGGGTCTGATCCTTTCAATTCAACTGGATTATTTAAAAGGCATCGGTATGAGTTATGGCAACATTGGGAATTGTGCACAGATTAACGGGGACTACCCCAAAGCTTTGGAAAATTATATCCGTGCCTTACAGATTTTTAAGAAAATGGGGAACCGTAAAGGGATTGCCAAGTTTACCGGAAACATCGGGGACATTTATTTGATGCAGAAAAAGTACGATGATGCTTTGAAATATCACAAGGAGGCGCTTCAGTTAAAAAAGAACCTTGGCGATAAGGTTACTATTGTATATAATTATCAAAGTCTGGGAACCATTTATCATTATAAAAATGATAAACAAAATGCCCTTGAAAACTATAAACTGGCGCTTGAAATTGCCGTTGAAACCGGTGAAAAAAATGTCCAGGGATCGGTGAACAACGGCATTGCGGCAATTTATTTCGAAGAGGGAAATTTTGAGGAAGCTCTTAAGGGTTATCAGAATGTTCTGAAGATATTTTCATCTAACAACAAATATAAAAGGGGCATCAGTGCCGTGCTCCATAATATTGCCCGGGTGTACCGTGCCATGGGAAAATATCCTGATGCAATTAAAGAGTTAAATACCAGTCTGTCCATAGCTTTGGAAATTGGCTCGGTCGAAGATATCATGCAGGCATATTCGGGACTGAACATGACCTATTACCAAACGGGAGATATCAAAAATGCCTACTCTGCCCTTAAATCGTACATCATTTATAAGGACAGTCTGTTCAACGAAAATACCCAAAATTATATCAATGAACTGCAGGAAAAATATGAAGCTGAAAAAAGGGACCAGATGATTTTGAATTTAACCGTGGAAAGGGATTCGCTGCAGGCAAAAGCAAATTTGCGCAACCTGCTTCTTGGTTCATCTGTCGGACTGCTGGTGCTGATTGTTTTTATTTTGGTCCTTTATATCAGGAACCGCAAAACCAAAGAACTGAAGAGAAGGATTGAGCTTGAACAAAGGGCATTGAGGGTACAAATGAACCCGCATTTTATTTTTAACAGCTTAAACAGCATCCAGAGAATGTTTATCGAGGGTAACCAGGACCTGGCAAATGATTATATGGGCGATTTTGGTGAATTGCTGAGAAAGATCCTTGAAAACAGCGGCAAATCTGTTATTAGCTTAAAAGATGAGCTGGATACGCTGAAATTGTACCTTGATCTGGAGATCATCCGCACAGATGACATGATCGAATACAGTTTTGATATTGACCCCGAAATTGATCAGCTCAATATTTTCGTTCCGCCTTTGATTATACAGCCATTTGTTGAAAATGCCATCTGGCACGGAATCCTTCCCAAAGAAGAAAAAGGAACCATAAAAATTGAACTTAAATGGCTCAGCACCGACATGTTGTTGTGCACGGTTACTGATAACGGAATAGGCATTGAGCAAAGCATGCTGAACAAAGGGCCAAACAAACATAAATCAAAAGGGATGAAAATTACCGAAGAACGGCTGCGGGTGGCCAACAGCGTGAAAGCAGAAGAGCTGAAAACAGGCGGAACAAAGGTTACCATCTTAATACCTTTAAACAAATGATCAAAGCAATTATTATTGATGATGAGAAAGATGCCAGGTTTTTGCTGAAAAACCTCATTGAAAGGCATTTTGCCAACAGCGTACAAATTGTGGCCGAAGCAGATGGCATTGAATCAGGAATTAAAACTATTGCCGGATACAGTCCTGATTTGGTTTTTCTGGATATTCAAATGCGGATGGGAACGGGCTTTGATCTGTTAAAGAAAATCGGGAAAGTGGATTTTGAGGTGATTTTTGTCACAGCATACAATCAATATGCACTGGATGCTTTTAAATTCAGCGCTTTTGGTTATTTGTTGAAGCCGATCAAAACAAGCGAACTTAGGGATGTTATCTGCAAACTGGAAGGGCATCTGACAAAATTAAAGGAAGGCGTGGAAAAGCGGTTGAAGGTTTTGATCGAAAACTATGGAAATGAGGGAGAAATCAGAAAACTGATCATCACAAATGTTGAAGGGTTCCAGGTCGAAAAAATTGACAGTATCATCAGACTTGAAGGAGACCGCAATTACACCCATTTTATCATCGAAAACAAGAAACGGATTACAAGCAGCAAAAATATAGGTGAATATGAGGAGTTGCTCAATAAATACGGGTTTCTACGCATCCACCAGAGCACTATCATCAGTTTAAGGCATGTGACCGGATACACCAGGGGCGACGGGGGAAGTGTCGAAATGACCGACGGGGCAAGTGTGAAGGTAAGCCGGTACAGGAAAGCTGAGTTTTTAAAAAGATTTTTATGATCAGATATTCAAACAACCGCAAATAATTATAACAAATAAATTTAATCACATTAATATGAAATCTATGAAAAAAGTTATTTATGCTTTAATGGTATGTATTTTTATCCTTTCCACAATATCGGCCGGTGCCCAGATTGGCGATATAAAAAAAGGTGCAGCAAAGCTTAAGGAAAAAGCAGCAGGAAATGAAAAGGCAACGGAAACCGAAAAGAAAACCACATCGGGAGCAACCACCACCGTTGATTTCAAAGAACTGGAAACTCAAAAAATGGAATGGACTTCAACTTTTGAACGTCTGGAAAAAGGGTGGGATAAAATCAACTATGAGCAATACAATGCAAAAAAGGCAGAATACAACAAGTTTTATGCTGATTTCAGTGCTGCCTACAAAAAGGACCAGGGAAAAGACCACAACGATGATTATACAAAAAAGTTAATTGCAAAAGTTGACGGGTATTACACCGAAACCGTGCCTGCCGAAAAAATGGCCGCCCTCAAAGAAAAAGTAAAAAGAAGCTTTGATGAAAAGGACTGGACTGTTTACCCGTCGGACAGGGTGAAAGATATTGAAAACGCACAGGACCAGATAGAAGGCATGAAAATTTTCCTGATAAAAAATGATCCTGCCCTTACCGAATACGAAAAAACACTTCAGGAACAAAAGGAAAAAATAAATTTATATGTGGCCAATGGCGGTTTGGAAAAACGCGATGCCGAAATAGAGAAGAAACTTGTTGAGGAAAGGCGTTTGCATGCGGCCGCAATGACCGATGCAAGTGTGAATGCCGTTGTTGTGTCAAAAATTGACAAAGAAAAATACGGTACCGTTTTAAGGGTGGTTATAACCAGCGGCACATGGGAAATTGAAAACAACGAGCTTGGCAAGCCAAAATTAAAGTTTGTAAGGGTTGACATAGCCACAAAAAAAGCCGACGGAAAATGCTATTACGTAAAGGGATCGGTTGCCCAGAAACACATGGGCGGAGGCGTTTACGGCGATAAGTACCTGAATATTTATTATACCGAAGGTGAAATGAATTGCAACAATGTCAATGAATAACGGGCAGTAATTTTTTATCCGCTATTGGTAAATTTTATTTATACTATAAAGCGAAATACTGTCAGATGACTCCCGGATTTATCCGTATTTATACGAGCTGGTTCGTATAAATATGGATAAATTCGTCTTTTGAGAGAACTCAGTTTTTTTCAGTACATGACAAAACTTTATAAGCAATAAGCTTAATAGTGTAAAATTTAGGATTTCTCCCGTTGGTACCAATGACATCTTTTGGTAAAAATCATGTTGTCAATAATTTGCATTTGCTTAGTTAAAAATTCAATTCTTATTTTTTATTGCTTTCGCCCATTCAGGGCTATTGTTTCCTTCGACATTACACAGGGCGATGCCCTGTGTTTTTGCTGCGACCCCTCTTGGGGTCTTCTGTAAAATATGCACTGTCATCATACTATGTGGGCCCCATTTTTCAGGGGTCTTTTTACTCGAAATGACAGGGCTATTTGGGGACTCGCAGCGGGAGGTTGTTTGGCGGCTCGCCGCCAAACAACCTCCCGCTGCAACCCATACCCTTTACTTTGTCATTTCGACCGCAGGGAGAAATCCTAAATTTCTCCACCTTAAGTTTAGTTTTGTCATGTTCTAAACAGTTTTTTATTTGTTTATAATTACCCGTTTAATACCCCAACCTTCATTTGCTGAAACCCTTAAACAATAAACCCCGTTGGGCAAACTCAGGGTGTTTATTTTAGCTACAGAAACATCTGAATAATCTTCAACTGCAACTTTTTTCCCGGTCATATCAATAACCTCAATCCTTTGGATATTCACCCCCTCAATGGTAATAAAATCACTGGCCGGATTTGGATAGATACTAAGGTTGCATATATCATTATTATCCTGAATTCCTGAACTTGTAGAAGAAACTTTTTCAGCACTGCGGTAGATGCCGTCAAAGTAAACTGAAGCTAATAAATAGCCACTTTTTGTTATTGTAATTTCATATATGGAATTAATATAGTTTATTCCGGATAAGTCAACAGTATCCCAGGTTTCGGCTTCGTCAACCGAAAAATAAATATATTTGGTTATTTCGTTTTCGAATGTTCCGCAATAAATAGTATCTCCGGCTGTTATGCATTGAGTAATGATATCAATACTGTCAAGATCGCTATCAGCGCAGTCAACCCAAGTGTAGCCATTATCATCTGATTTATAGTTGTTAAACCAGATATCGGTACCGGCTGAAAGATTTGTGTTATTTATTAAAGTGCCATCTGATGTTTTTAACATTTCATCCATAATATCATAGGTAAAAGTATTGTTGACATAATTCCATGTGATGCCGTTGTCTGTTGATTTGTACAGGAGGTTAGAACCATAGGATAATAATATCTCATTTTCAGGATTTACCCAAATTGCATCTTTGGAATATCCAAGGTCGTAGGTTAATGTCCAGTTATTACCATTATCGGTAGAAGTAAATATTTTAGCATCGCCATAATATTCATGATAGGCAAGAATATTTCCGTTTGGTGCAAGATACATTTCCACAATGTTTGTATCGGCTCCAAGACCTTCAACAACTTTTTCCCAGGTAGTTCCATGATCATTTGATCTGTAAATGCCATGACCGATGTTAATATATCCACTGTATGAGCCGGAATGAATATGAGTGAATAAGATGTCATTCTTACAAAAGAAACTGTAAGTGCAGCTTTCGAAAGCTGAAGAAGGGGGCAGATTTGAACTCAAAGAAGTCCAGGTTAATCCTTCATCAGTAGACTGTCTCAATATTTGTGAACCAAAATATTCAGCATAAATACGTCCATCTGAATCTTGAACAAAATCATGAGGCCCAGTGCTTGATCCAAAATTAAATGTTTCCTGCCAGAAATCTTGTGAAACACAAACATCATGAAGAAGAGAAACGGCAATTAATACAATAAATAGTTTTTTCATTTTTTTGAGTTTTAGGTTATTTGTATTGACTCACTGTAAAGAGAAAAGATGTTAATTAATTGAGTTAAAATAAGTAATTGGTTTTCTTTTAAGTGATATTAATTATTAATATCCTCTCCGTAACAGCTACGAATATACAAATATTTTTTTTGTTTTGATTGGTCAAGTGTTAAAAAATCAGTGAACTACAAAAAAAAGTTTAGTTTACAATATTTAGTGCCTTTTAGTGCCTTTTAGTGCCTTGGAGTGCCCTTATAGTGCCTTGATAGTGCCTTGATAGTGCCTTGATAGTGCCTTGATAGTGCCTTGGGAAGAGGTTAAACCTGTGTAACGGGACGGTATTTCGTAGTTTTGTGCGGAGGGGTTGATGAAAGAGATTTGGAGTATTAATAATGTTTTGTCCTCGAGCCTGACGGTTGGGTGGTATGGCGGTATGGCGGTAATACAGTAATACGGTAATACGGTGAAATAGTGGTTTTATAATGAGAAGATGAGGCGAGGTGATTGGTCACTAATTTAAGTTTTTCGTTTTTGTGTTGTGAATTTAGGTGCAGCGCACCGCTCTCTCTGTAGCAATTGTGGTATAAAATGACAAAAAGGTGCAGCGCACCGCTCTATAATATCAATTGTATTGCGATGGGGTTTATTGTATTGATTTAGCTTTTGTCCTCGAGCCGGACGGGCTTTTCTTTTTTGTCTGCCACACAAAAAAGAAACAAAAAAAGTCACCACGGCTGAAAAACCCGGGCTAATCCTTCGCGCAGGCCATTACCCCACTTGGGCAAGGATTACCCGTGTTTCGCGCCATCCGTGGACAAGCCGACGCCCGGGGCAAGTTTTTCCGATATGTTTTTGTTAGGTTAAATGCTCAATGAACCATTTTTATTTTTTAGAAGGTAATTTTTTGTTATGGGCCAGCGCGCTTGTGTGTATTGGGGTCGAGGTGTTTAGTCACTAATTTAGGTTTTTTCTTAGGGCTTTTGGAGTTAATGATGGGGTTTGTTGGAGGGGTTTGTTTGTTTGTTTGTTCTCTACGGATTGAAATCCGTAGTTATGGCTGGGGAACCACTTCGTGGTTAGGGGGTGCCGGACTCGAGGTGTTTTATCACTAATTCAGGTTTTTCGTTTTTGTGTTGTGAATTTAGGTGCAGCGCACCGCTCTCTCTGTAGCAATTGTGGTATAAAATGACAAAAAGGTGCAGCGCACCTTACTCTTTGTGGAAAATTTATATTTAGTGCCTTTTAGTGCCTTGATAGTGCCTTGGGAGGAGGTTAAAAACCTGTGTAGCGGGGAGGGGGTTTGTGGTTTATTGGTTTTCCCGATAGTTATCGGGAGGTTTATGGGTTGATTTACACAGGTTACAGTGTAAAGTACATAAACTTTAATGCAAAGGACAATGATTACAATGCAAAGGACATAAACTACAATGCAAAGTACAAAGTTTACGATGCAAATTACAAAGATTACAATGTAAAGTACAAAGTTTACGATGAAAATTACAAAGATTACAATGCAAAGGACATAAACTTCGGTGCAAAAGACACAGACTTCGGTGCAAAGAACAAATGCGGTTATGCAAAGACCATGTGCAATTGTGCAAAGGCCATATACGGCCATGCAAAGATCTTGTACTATCGTGCAAAGATTATATACGTTCGTGCAAAGACTATGTGCAGTTATTCTAAGACCAGGTGCGATTGAGCAAAGCAACCAGCCCACAGTACAAATGGTGTGATTGGCCAGGGAAGGATGGGGGAAAGCGTTTTTTTACCCCCGCACCCTCAGCGAACTTTATAAACTTTAAGAACTTTCCAAACTTTATAGACTTTACAGACTTTACGGACTTTACGAACTTTCCAACTGTTTAACATACTTTCCCCCGCTGTTCAATATTCCTCAAAACTGCTGCAAAACACAACCTCTGAAAATGCCTGTACATGCGGCCTGTGGAACGGGGGCTTTTTGAACGTGGTTTTTTTTGGGGTGAAAAAGGGTACTTTTTGGGGAGGGGTGAATCTTATGGTTGACGGGGGTGATTATTTACCCGAATTGAAACTTTGGCAGATAAATTTGAAAGATTGAGGTTTTTTTGTAATATTGAAGGGGAAATAGGGAGTGATAAAAGCCACGTTTATCTGACGGAATTTGTACGTATAAATGTGATTTTGTCACGGATATTAACAAGTTGGGTGTAATAATAAACAACTCACTACAAACAATAGATTTCAGAAAAAACAGTAGATGAAAGAACGAAGAAATATAATTTTCACTATTGGAATTGACAAATATGAAACGTCAGTCTGGAAAGACCTGAATAACGCAGTTTTGGATGCAAAGACAATACTGGAAGTTTTTACCACAAAATATGATTTTGAAGAGATTTCCGATTCCTTATATAACCATTCAGCAACCAAAGAGAATATTTACCAAAGCTTCAATACTTTAAGAAGCTCTATTGAACCAGATGATAATGTCATCATTTTTTTTGCAGGTCATGGCAATATGAATCCAATGACTCGGAGAGGATATTGGATTCCCCATGAGGGCACAGCTGACACTCATACTTGGATAGAGAATTCTGTAATTAAAGACTTCATCGCTGATTTAGAAGCTAAACATATATGGTTAATTGCCGATTCATGTTTTTCTGGAACTTTTCTTACCAATACAAGAGACGTCTTTAAAGAAAAAACATACAAAGAACTAGATAGCAGAAAATCAAGATGGATGCTTGCTTCAGGTAGTGAGGAAAAAGTTTCCGATGGAACAGCAGGAAAACACAGTCCTTTTTGTAAATATTTATTGCGTTTACTAGAGAACAATACCAATTCCTATTTATCCACCTTAGAGGCAATTAATTTTGTTCAGGTTTTAACTAAGAATAATTCAAATCAAACACCAATTGGTGCATTTATCGATAATGTAGGACATCAAAATGGCGAAATGGTTTTATGTTTAAATAAAGAACATGTAATCCAGAATGTTGACATTTCGAGAGGGAAACCAAACACACCATCTCTTCGATTAGAATTATCCAAATATCAAAATGGAAATAAGAAAATCTCGTCAGGGAAAGAAATATTACTTGTAAAGTCCTTTGTGGACAAGGTTGATTTCCTAATTCTGGAAAATTTTAGATTCGATGATGATGGTAATAAAAAACTAAAATTTAAAGACGATAAAGTAATTCTTGGAACTAAAGATGAAGATAATTTTGAACTGATTCACAGATTCGCAACATGGGCAGGTATTACAAGGTATTTAGAAGAAAATGACCAATTTTATAAAAAAAAGAAAATAGCAATAAAAAATGCACATGAAGATATTGAGTCCATCGAAGACAACCAATTTGCTCTAGCACAAGCTGATTATATTCAAGAATTAATCTCCTTCAACAAAGACTTAATGTTGTGTCTTCATTGTGGGGGACGCATTTCTACAAATGATAGTTACCTTGTTGAAATTGATGAAATTGGTTTGAAGAATAATGCTGGTAATGTTCATAATGAATGTTTAAGACCAGCTGATAGAATTTTAGGGAAATCTGGATATGAAGAGTTAAAAGACTCATACTTAGTAAATTTTGACTATAAACTATGGGGTAGTCTTCTTGAAAAGGGACAAGGTCAACTTGGAAGTGCAATTTCACAAATTGAAGGAAATAAAATAGCTATAATAAGTTGGAATCCAGAAAACAATAAAAATGATGGCAACTACTGTATTAGAATTATTTATGAAAATGGAACTAGTGGTTTTGTAACTTTAGGAAAAGAGATACATCGATTTACAAAACACGAAATTGATGAAGAAATATCGTTTTTTAATCAAAACTTAGAAGAGGCTAAAGTTAATGGTGATTCTCCGTGTATGATTGTAGAGACCAGACTTTTCGGCAACTATAAACACCTTTCAGAATTTAAAAATGATAATCAAACAATAACTAAGGTGAAGGCATATGAAAAAGTCCTATATAGTAATCAATTCGAACAAAATACAGGAAACATTGAAAATGACTATACACCAATTGGATTAATAAAAGATTTTGAGTCAGAAGCATTCATTAGAATTGGTGAAATTGTACCATTAATATCTAAGCCTGAAGATTTTGATGCATTTATAGTTAATTGGAAGAAAATTATTCCAGAAATAGATAAATGTACAATTAGAATAATAAAATCAGACTTTGAACTCGATACATATATCCAAAGCTTTTTTACGGAAGGACTACAACCTATAATAAACCCAATATTTGACACTACTACCAAACAGCTAAATTCTGGATTAATTCTTCGGAATTTTACAGATATAATTAAAGAAGCAAAGTCGAAAAACAAAAAGACTTGGAAAAAAGACGATAAAGTTGAAATTGTGTTTCCTGGAGTGAAAACTGATAAGCATGCAAAAGGAATTCTATTAACAGATGAATTCATTGATGAAATAGGCGAGACTTGTGTTGTTTTTAGACCAATTGAGGATGGGAAAATGCTTGATGATATGCAATTCAAGTTACCAACTAAATTACTTTCTAAATGGGAGTAGAAAGCAATACTTAAAAAAGAATCATTAAAACAGATAAATTGAAAATTTTTAAACTTAAATAATTTAGTTATGCACGCAAATGACGTAAGAAAAACAGCAGATAAGATTAATAGCTATTACAAAGATGAAGATTATCTAGAAGATAGAGTTTTGGATGGAATTTTCATGGATATTACAGAACAATCTTCAAAAGGTAAATATTCATTTGAGTATGATAAAACTGCAGGTTTAACTTCAAAAGACTTAAGATATTGTAAAGGAAAATTAGAGGAGTTAGATTATTCAGTATCTGTAGATTATGAAAAGAGTACGATGATAATAAGTTGGTAGCTAATAATTACAACCATTTAAAATTTTTACTAAAAATTACTACACCCAACACGCGGTCGTAAAACATTGGGGGCGAAGTGGTTATTCAAGTTCTGGTTCTCGTGTCAAAGTTTATTGAAACTTGATAGTTAAGTAGCTCCGAAATCCCCAACGTTTCATACCGCCAACCGTTGCGGGGTTGATTTTCTGCCTGCTTTGAAACTTAGGCAAATAAATTTGAAAGATTGAGGTTTTTTTGTAATATTGAAGAAGAAATAATCCTTGACATTAGGCATATAGATATTTAAAAAAAACGGAATGGTGGGTATGATTTTGTTAAGGTTATAAACGTGTTAGCGGAAACCGCTATGCGACTGTTAAACAAATTAATAAATAATAATTATAAAGTAGACAAAGATCAAAAAATGGAAAATATACTTGAACTAAAAACAATAAATGAATTAAATCAGTTTTCTTTTTTTGTACCGTCATATCAAAGAGGCTATAAATGGACACATAAAGAAGTTGAAGACCTCTTAAATGACATAGACGAATTTAAACCTAAACAAATCGACGATTCTGATAACAAGACGTGGTATTGTTTACAACCAATTGTTGTGAAAAAGAGATTAACTGATTTTGAAGTAATTGATGGGCAACAACGACTAACAACAATTTTCCTAATTCTTAATTACCTAAATCAAGATTTTGTTGAAACAAGAAGAGATAAATTATTTGAACTTGAATACGAAACAAGATCAGGGACAAAAGATTTTCTACAAACTCTAGGAACTGATATCAGAACTGAAAACATTGATTTCTACTACATAAGTTCAGCTTACAAAACTATTAATGATTGGTTTGCAGACAGACCTCAAAGTTTTGACCCAAATGACTTCAGGTCAAAATTCAAATTCAACTCCAAAATAATTTGGTATGAAAGTATAGAAGACAATGCTATTTCAATTTTTACAAGGATTAATATTGGTAAAATTCCACTTACCAATTCGGAACTCATAAAAGCATTGTTTTTAAACAGCGCAAATTTTGATAAGAACAAAATTGATAAACTTAGACTTAAACAATTAGAGATTGCATCAGAGTGGGACGCAATAGAACATGCCTTACAGAACAATAATTTTTGGTATTTCTTGACTGGTAGTAATAAAACTACAAACCGAATTGAATTTATTTTTGACTTAATTAATGAAGAAGAAGATAATACTGATAAGTATTCTACATTTAGATTCTTCAACAAAAAATTTCAAAAAAAATCCCAAGAAACTATAGAGAGCAATTGGAAAGAAATCAAAGATTATTTTCAAAGATTCAATGAGTGGTTTAATGAACGGGATTTATATCATAAAATTGGATACTTAGTTCATGTCAAAGCTATTACTATAAAGGATTTGTATAAAAAATCTTCTGAAGTTTCTAAGAGTGAATTTAAAAGACATCTTGACACACTTATAGTAAATAGTATAAAAAGCGTTTCCCTTGACGAATTACAATACGGAGATAAAAATGTTTATAACATACTTTTACTCTATAATATTTTGACAATGTTGAATAGCGAGAAAGATAATTCTCATTTCCCATTTGACATTTTTAAAAATGAAAACTGGGACATAGAACATATTACATCTGTTAAAGATACTCTTCCTGATAAAAATCGTAAAGAATGGCTTGAGGACGCAAAAGTGTTTATTGATGATAGTAAAAAAGAGGGGGAAACACTAAAATATAGAGCTGAAAAGTGCAATATAAATGATGACGAAGAGTTTAAATTCTTATTTGAAGATATTGTTTCTCATTTCAATTCAGACATAAAAGACGAAGATATAAACGATATATCCAATCTTACATTACTTGATTCTGAAACAAATAGAGGTTACAAAAACGCTGTTTTCCCGTTTAAACGAAAAACCATTATTAGCAGAGATAAGTCAGGTGTGTTTATTCCGATATGCACTAAGAACGTTTTTCTAAAATATTTTAGCGAATATCCACCGAAAATTTCTTTTTGGACACAAGAAGATAGAGAAAACTACGAAAAAGACATTTACACCGTGCTAAATGATTATCTAACAATTAAAGCGCAATGACAAACAAATTATACAAAGGCGAGACATTACGGTTTCACGACCTAATTAAAAAACAGAAAGTTGAAATTCCAATCATTCAACGTGACTATGCACAGGGAAGAATTGATGCAAAAGAAGTTCGTATAAACTTCTTAAAAGCATTATATGATAGTTTGAATTCAAATAACCCTATCAAACTTGATTTTATCTATGGCAGCAACGTCAACAATTCTTTTCAGCCATTGGACGGTCAACAACGTCTGACGACATTATTTTTATTGCATTGGTATGCAGCAACAATTGGAAATGAACTCAGCACAGAAAACAGAACTTTGCTTTCGAAATTTTCTTATGAAACAAGAATTACATCAAGGGAATTTTGTTTGGCATTAGTAAGCAATCCGATAAACGTTGACACTAATTCTGATGAGGCAATCAGTACAAAAATTATTGATTCAAATTGGTTCTTTCTTTCGTGGAAAAATGACCCAACAATTGATTCAATGTTGAGAACCATTGACGACATACATAAAATATTTTCAAAGGTTGAAAAACTTTGGGATAAACTCACTTCTTCAAAAAGTTCAATTTCTTTCTATTATGTAGAATTGGAAAACATTGGTCTTACAGACGACCTCTATATCAAAATGAATGCAAGAGGGAAACTTCTAACATCTTTTGAAAATTTTAAAGCAACCTTTCAAAAATATATTGATGATAACAAATGGGAAGATGACATAGAAGTAACAAAACACTTTGCTTTAAAAATTGATACTTGTTGGACAGACTATTTTTGGCACAATTTCAAAAAAAACAACAGTGTTGATGAGGCGCTAATGAGATTCATCGCCACAAATGCAATGGTGGATTTATCTATTAGAAACTCTGTTGTTGATGACAGAATTTTAAAAATTAGACAACTTCAAGAACAACCTGATTCTGTAAGGCCTGAATATTTTTCAAAGGAAGGTTTTTTATATTTAGTAGAATGTTTTGAGATTTACGAAAAAGTTTTACAAAACAAGACAAATATCAAATTGCCTTTTCCATTTTGGCGGCACAAAACAGAAAATTCTATTTTATCAACGGTGGTTTATGAAAACAATGTTTATTCTACCGTTCAAACAAATAGTGCAACATACACTCAAAAAGTTTTATTCTTTGCACAGACAGAATATTTAAGACGAATTGACACATTCAATGAGTCAAACTTTCAAGATTGGATGAGAGTAATTCGTAATATAGTTTCAAGAGGATCTCTTGATAAAGATGGAAATAGACCTGATGTAATTAGAAGTCCCGAAACATTTGACGGTGTAGTTAATTTAATTAACGAATTAGCAAAAGGTTGTGAGAATATTTATCTATACTTGTCCGAGCTTAGTAATTTGAAATCTCAATTTTCAAAAGACCAAATCGAAGAGGAAAAAAATAAGGCTAAGTTGATTGTCAGTAAACCTCACCTTAAACAACTTATTTTTAACGCAGAAGATAATGAACTGCTAAGTGGACGAATTGAATTTATTTTTTACACAATTGACTATGATAATGTCATTGATAATTTCAATGAATCAGATTTTAGTAATCTTCAAAACGTATTTGCAACATATTTCAATACTGAAAATAGTTTAAATAACGACCTAAGACGAGCTCTACTAGCAATTGAAGTTGATGGAAATTATGAGTTCTACAATTATTGGTGGTCATATTGGAATATCATAGGTGCAACTAAACGAAGACTTTTCGAAAGGTTCAGGGAATTGGAATACTATATTTACAGTGACCAAAAAGTATATTTTAAAAAACTTGTTTTATTATTAGTTTCCAAATCACTTAAGGATATTGCATATGATTTTAATCCGCCAGACGACTTTCCTAATTGGAAAAAACGATTAATAAAAGAACCTGAATTGTTAGACAATAAGGGAAAATCACATTACTTAGCAATAGTAGAAGATAATAGTTGTTGCTATTTATTGAAAAGTAAAAGACCAAGAGACATTGATGGTAGTCATAAAATTGAATAATGCGGCAGTTGCTTAAAAGCCGTTTGGCTCAATGGCTGGTGATGTGGTTAATTGAACATTCTGTCACGCATCAACATTTGTGGTGTATTAACAGTTTCGTGCTTCGAAATCTGCCACTTCGCCAAGAGCCAAAACGTTAGAACAAATAATAATCGCTAGTGATTTTTTTTTCTGACTTATTTATTAAAACACACAATATGACATTTGAAAAAACTTTAGAAACTTACGTTGAAACAAAAAACAAAAGCAATGAATTTAAAACTTCATTTATAAAGCAAGTACTATTAATGTCTACAACTTTATTAGGAATACTAATTTCACTACATGACAAGACAATTAATTCAACTTGTACTCAAATTGCTTTTTCAGTTACACTCATACTATTGTCACTTGGAATCCTTCTTTTATCAATTGGTCTATACGAACAAGTGCATTCTCATAATAAACTGGCTCTAGATTATTGGGAAGAATTCCGCAAACACGCTTCGGACATAACATATAATCCAAAAATAATCGTGCAATATCCTTTAAAAATTTATTTACTTTGCCAAAAGTATGGATATGTTTCATTGATGATTTCTGTCATAAGTTTAACTATTTATGGAATTTTAATTGCTTGAAATCATAGATAAAATATATGAAGCAAAATATTACAATATCAGATATCAATCAAGGTCGGCTTGCAGACAGTTTTGTACTTCTAAACCCACCCGAGCTTAAAGCATGAAATAATCAGTGTCAAGCATATTATAAAAAAAAGAAATGAATAAAACAGTTTATATTTTAGGTGCTGGATTTTCAAGACCAGCAAATGCACCTCTTCAATCTGAGATTATTAATGATATTTTAAAGTTAAAAGGTTTTGCTTTTGATCAAAGAGATCAATTTATCAGAAACTACTTAGATGATTTTGAAAAATTCTTAGAGCAAGATTTATTCATTTCTAAAGACAAATTCAGAAATATTGCATTAGAAGACATTTTTACTCCAATTGATAGATGTATACTTGATGGCATTTCATTTCGTTCATATTATAATAGAGAATTGGTTGAATTAAGAGAAAAAATATATTCTCTTATAATTGCAGCTATTATGGAAAGAATTATATTTAGAGGAAATAGTAAAAGCTATATTGATGATTTCGCTAATTATTTGGTGAGAACAATGAGACCAAGAATGGAAAATATTGACCATGATCCTGTTTCTATTATTTCTACCAATTGGGATATTCTATTAGATAATTCTCTAAAAAAAGCGATTGAAAATGATAATAATAATGGTGTTGTAGATTATTGTTGTTATATTAGTTCGTTACATGATGATGATACTATAAAGCCAGGTTTACAAGCACTTGGAGAAGGAAAATATAATGTTAAGTTATTAAAACTACATGGTTCAATGAATTGGTTAAGCTGTCCAAAATGTCAAAGATTATATGTTGCCTTCTATGAAAAAATTGCAATTGATGGCCTTTATTCGAACAAAAATTGTGTCCATTGCAATAAAAATTATTCAAAACAGGGTGGTAGTACGAATATATTGAGGAGCAATTTAATAATGCCAACTTTCTTGAAGGATTTGACAAATTTTCAAATCAAACTAATTTGGCAAAATGCAAGTATTGAATTGTCAGAAGCAGATAAAATCGTATTTATAGGTTATTCATTACCAAATGCTGATTATGAATTAAGACAATTGTTATCAAGAATGGTTCGACACGATGCAATTATTGAAGTTGTAACGGAAGAAGAAACAGATACAGAAACTAAAAAATCAAATGAAGAAACATATAATAGATATAAGACCTTTTTTGGAAAGCGAGATGTTCGATTGGAATCAATTGGAGTAAAAAAATATATACAAAAAATTATTAAAAATCCTGCTGAGTAACTTAATAATTCAGACAAAAAAATTGATCTATTATTTTATATTATAATTTTGTAAACAAGACAGGAATCTAAATCTGAATTTCATTAAATTAGAACATAAAAATCTACCTTTCAAATTTAATCTTGAATTTATGCGATGGATATAATATTAAGCGAATTCTTTAACTCAAATTATTTAGATAGAATTCACTAAATGGAATAGGTTATGTTACAAGTGATTCAGAAGAAAAAAAAATATTTAAAAGTATTTCATAAAAAAATATTTAATTTAGTCCGTCAAAACAAAACAAATTGAAAACCACAACAGAACAACTGCCTGAAAGGAACCGGGCCGAGATCAACGGGATTGTTTCGGTGATACGGGAAAAGCTGCCTGCGCAAATGATTATATTGTTCGGGTCGTATGCACGGGGCGAGCAGGTCAACGATAAATATGTTGAGGATGGCATTACCTACGAGTACCAAAGCGATTATGACATTTTGGTGGTGATGGACAGCGAAAGTCAGGCCATTGCCAAAGAAGCTGAGAAACGGTGGAGGCATAAACTTAAAACGGTTGTTGAGTATTTCGGACTATAGTGTACAACACATTTCGGACTAAAGTGTACAACGGATTTCGGAGCATAGTGTACAACGGATTTCGGTCGAAAGTGTACAACTTTTTTCAAGGTTTTTTCGAGAAAAAAG
>Ga0209417_1000238_pt1 | contig 146068 bp, 125 predicted proteins | sample RifGroF2_FD_184002 | JGI IMG/M metagenome (GOLD analysis project Ga0209417, IMG submission 184002) | Groundwater microbial communities from Rifle, Colorado, USA - Groundwater F2 (SPAdes) (version 2) | ecosystem: Environmental > Aquatic > Deep subsurface > Groundwater | place: Rifle, Colorado... | reverse complement strand
CGCTGCTTCCATGTTTGGTCTGGATGAAGACTCCGGTAACTTCTACTTTGGTTATGACAACTCTGTTAATCCTACCCTTCTCTTTGAAGCTACTGATGCTGATGCTGGCTCTTTCGGTTTCAATACCAATGACGCCTTTTTCTTCTCTGATGCTAAAGTCGGAGTTAATATAACAAATCCATACTACCGTTTTCACTCATACGAAACAAGTACTATAGCCGCAGAATCAAAAACAGCCATTTATGGACAAACTGTAAGTACTCTAGGAGCTGGAGAAACAGGCACCTCTGGATACGCAAAATATGGCCTTTGGGGAGAATCTGAAGTAGCAGTTACAGATGCAGGAACAACTACATCTCCTCATTTTGCTGGAATTTATGGATTAGCCACTATTTTAAGTAACCATCTTGGAACTGTTAATATACTTAAGGGATCTCGTATTTTAACTTCAATACAATCAGGCGCTGCAGGAACTGCTTCTAATGTATATGGAGTTAGTATCGAAACATACTCACCTGGCGCTAACACCACTACTATCTCAAATTATAAAGCTTTAAATATCAATTCGACAAATTATAGTGGACAAACTACACCAGTTAATTCTTACGGTGTATATATAGAGAATATTACAGGCTCATCTCTAGCTTATTCCATCTATACCAATACCGGTGATGTTTCTATAGGAGATGATCTCTTACTTAGAAATGACAATGATAGAATCCAGGTCGGAGCTAGTGGAGATTTAGATCTTTATCACAGTGGTACGAATTCTTTTATTACTAATGCTACTGGTTATCTTGATATTCAATCGACAAATAATACGGTATTTTCTGTAGGTAATGTCGGAATTGGGACAACCGCACCCTCTTCTCTTCTTTCTCTCTACAGCACTTCAACCTCAACCAGCTTCACTGGCTTTGGTCTGAACTGGCAACCAGGTTCGACAACTACTTTAACCGGTGACCTATTTAATATTAATATCGGGTCTAGTGGAAACGCTAGTAGCCTATTTAATGTCACCGATAACACCTCTTCTCTGTTCAAAGTTACAGAAACGACAATTACATCAACATTACCTCATTCCTTTACTGCTTCCGGAGACACTTCAATGGCCTATGATCTTATTATGACCAATCAGACAGCATCAAGTATTCAATCATATGGACCAATGACAATAGAAGCAGGAGAATCATTTGAAAATAATGATCTCACCTTGAAAGCCTATGGAACTGGAAGAGTTCTTATTTCCGGAAGTGGACTTGCTCTAGAAACTAGTCAAAACTTCATTCTTGATAGTAATGATAGTGGAGACACTTATCTTACTCATGACGCTACCAATGATCGTATTAGTTATTATGTAGATAATACCGAAATGTTCCGAATGGATGCCGGAGGAAACTCTTCAAATGGAGCCATTTCTACCACCTTGACTGACCTTGCCGAGACATATCCAACCTATGATGACAAATTAACTACTGGTGATCTGGTTATGATTGATCCTGAGGCTACCTCAAAAACTGTCTCTCTAGTTAAACGAGCGGAGTTTATAGGTCGAGATAGTTTAATTGGTGCGGTTTCTACTGCTCCTGGTTTTATCCTTGGAGGAGGATCATTCTCTGAAGATTTCTGCCAAGAAGTCCGAAAAGAAGGCATTAATCAAGCAATCAGTGATTACCAACATGAGTTGGAAAACATCAAAAATGAAGACACGATAGTTTCCGAAGCCAATACTAGTGAAAAAATTGAAGCAAAAAAAGAAGCGGCAAAATCTTGTCTGGCTCCACAAAAAGTTATGGTGGCTCTTTCTGGTCGTGTTCCTTTAAACGTTGATTTAGTAAATGGTGATATTAACCCTGGAGATCCATTAACTGTTTCACCTTCAATTGGAAAAGCCATGAAAGCAAATACTTCGGGAATGATTGTCGGTAGAGCTTTAGAAAAAGTGACGAAAAAAGACTATGATGCCGGAAAGAAAACCGTAATGGCAATTATCCAAGTAAATTATTGGCAACCCTCTACCGCAGTTATAACTACGCAGAATCTAATTACTACAGATCTCTCTTCAAGCCAAATTGATAATTTGGATATTACAAAAGAACTACATGTTTTGGGGAAAACTGTCTTAAATGAAACCTCTATCCTTAATAAATTAACTATTGCCGGAACTCTAACCATTGATGATAATAAAATCAATACTATTGGCACACTACAAGTTCAATCGCTAAATATGTCAAATACCGAATTCCAAGGAGCTAAAATAGTCATGACTACAGACGGAGATATGAAAATCTTAGGAACCTTAGAGGTCGGGAAGATTACTGGTTCATCAGAGATGCGAGACAGTCTCATTTTTGCTGGCGGACAAACAGAATACAAAGTACAGATGAATTGGGAAACCTCTCCAAAAGTGATTCAGATCACTCCTACATGGAATACCAGCTTCTGGATCACCGATCTAAATGAGCACGGATTTACCGTCCATGTAAATACCCCTGCAACTGAAATTAAAGAGATATATTGGGTAGCAATTTGGTAATTCTATATGCGATTATTAAAGAAAAAACTTCAATTGAATAACAAATTTCTTAAAAAATTTTTGATTTCAATACTGGTTTTGATAGTTATAATTCCGGTACTGTTCTTTTTCTATAAAAATGGAAAAGAAGTATCCGCCACCTGGTGGGATGAAGATTGGCAGTACCGAAAAGCGATTACCGTGACCAATAACACCACCGCTGAGACTAATGTATACATTATTTTATCTGACTATGATGCTTCCGATACTTCTAAATATCAAGCCGATTGTGGAGATATCCGTTTTACCAAAGAAAATGGAGAACCACTTCTCTACTATTTAACAGGTTGCGGATCTACAACCACAATTCACGTCAACTTCAATACCTTTCCGGCTGGAACTCAAACTATTTTTATTTATTATGGAAATCCTACCGCCGAAAATGGTTCTGAAGCATCCGACTTCTCTACGGTAGCTACAAATTATACTATTGGAACTATCTCTTCCGAAGAAGTCACTCCCGGTCCAGTAGCTTATTGGTCATTAAATGAAGGACAAGGAAATACAGCACACGACTCCAGCAGTAATAGTAATGATGGTAACATTACTAATGCTTCTTGGCAAAATGAAGATATGTGTATCTCCGGAAAGTGTTTATATTTTGATGGTTCAAATGATTTTATTGATGCTGGTGGAAATCCTAGTCTAAATATAACCGGAACAGCAGTAACATATGAAACATGGATTAAGGTTAATGAAACTCTCTCTTCTACGCAATTTCGTACTATTATGCTAAAAGCAACTGAAGCATCATCATGGAATGGATTATGGTATGTGAATGGAACAGGTAGCGGACTGACTTGTAATAATAAGTTTATGTTTGGCTTAAATGGCATCTGGTTAATATGTTCATCTACTACTCCGGAAATTGGTAAGTGGTATCATATTGCCGCTCGTTATGATGGTTCAACCGTAAAAATTTTCATTAATGGAGTTGAAGAATCATCGGTAAACTACTCTACTCCCATCGCTTCAACATCGACAAATCAATATATCGGAAAAAGAAGTGATGGATATTTTCTCAAAGGCTTCCTTGATGAAACTAAAATATACTCTTACGCTCGATCAGCAAATAACATTATAAGTGATTATATAATAGGAACTTCTACATCTGGTTCTAGTGCAGTTTTGGGGGCATCAAATATTGGTAACATCAGTAATGGACTTATTGGTTACTGGAAAATGGAGGAGACAGTAAGCCCTTCAATAGATTCTTCTGGAAATAGCAATAATGGAACATGGAACGGAGATACAACCTTTACAACCGGAAAGTATGGAGATTCTATTAGCTTAGATGGAACTGGTGATTATGTTACTACTGTAAATTCAAGTATTTTCTCAAATCCTAACGGAAGTATCTCATTATGGTTCAATTCCTCAATCACATGTACTGGAAATAAATTCTTGTTTGGAGATAGAAATATAGGAAACTATATTCAACTTTGGTGTGATTCTTCTGATAATCTAGGAATAAGAATATCCAATGTATCTTCTTATGATATCTTAACTAGTGGAACGGACTATATCGATGGAAAATGGCATCAAACTGTTATCACTTGGGGTTCAAATGGTTTAAAACTCTATGTTGATGGAATTCAAAAAGGATCAAATACTTATACTGGAGCTTGGACGGGAAATAATATTTTCTATATAGGAACAGTACAAACATATGCAGGGATTAATGATTTTAATGGACAAATAGATGAATTCCGTATTTACAACCGAGCACTCTCTTATACTGAAATCCAACAACTCTATAATTATGCTCCTTCTCCTTATGTTTACTGGAAATTTGATGAAAATACGGGAAATACGGTTAATAATTCTTCTATAAATGTTGTTACCGGAACATTAAACGGAACTGGAAATCATTGGAACGAAGGTAAAAGAGGAAAAACTGGAAGTTTTGGAGGTAACACTTATGCTGATTTTATGTCAACTACAGCTTTGAACGGAACAACTTTCCCTTCGTCTGGAACAATAACATTTTGGTTTAAAATAAACAACAACGCCACCTGGAATAATTGGAACGGAATCGTATCCACAGTTGATAATAGAGGTGATACACCACCTAACTGGTTTAACATTGATAAATGCGGATCAGATCCTGCCGCTAGTCAAATATATGTTTATTTTACAAATAGTTCTGCCCAACAAACGATTGTAAGTACGACTTCAAATTTTGGGGCTGAAAACGGTTGGACATATTTTACTGTTATATGGGATCAAAGTACTAGTACTGTAAAGATTTATGCAAATAGTAAACTAGACAAATTTCAAGATAGCGTAACTACTTGGCCATCGATATTCCCTACCTTCCAGATTGCTAAAGATAGAATTTTTTCTGATAGATATTTTGACGGTTTAATTGATGATTTCAAAATCTACAATTATGCTCGTACGCCATCTCAAATTGTTGAAGATATGAATGGCGGACAATTTAATGGAAATTCAGCTCTCGGTTATTGGAAATTTGATGAAGGTTATAGTGATACCTCATATAATAGTGGATTTGGCACAAGTATGAACGGAAATCTCGGAGGGTCTGGTCAAGTTTGCCCAACTTCTGGTAATGTTCCCTGTCCGGCTTGGACTAATTATGGCAAATATGAAAAAGCTCTTACCTTTGACGGTACTGATGATTTTGTAGAACTCGGGACCGGAATCAATTCTTCAAGTATTACTCTTAGCGCTTGGGTGAATTTTGGAGCACCAACAGGAGCTGGAAGTGGACACACTTTTATTAGTAAAGGCTATCAGACAGAAGCTGGGGAAGTTTATTGGTTGTACGCTGACGCTGGAAATGATCTACACTTTTCTTTTGGAGATGGTATTAACTATCAAGGTGTTGAAGCTGATGCTGGTAATTCTATGACTAGAAATGTTTGGAATCATGTTGTGGCCACTTTTGATAACGGCAAAGTAAAACTATATGTTAACGGAAAAATAGTCAAAGATACAACTTCAACTGTTACAACCCTACAAACAGGTCAAACTAGCTGGCAAACTCAACTGGGAAAATATTGGACATCAACAAATAATTGGCTTTTAAATGGATATCTAGACGAAGTACAAATATATAACTTTGCTCTAACTCAAGATAAGGTAAACCTTTTATATAATCAAGGAGAATCTGTGGTACTCGGTTCAACTAGTACCGATTCATCCGGAAATGCATCTAGTTCTACGCTCGATTCTTATTGTCCTCCAGGACAAGGAACTACCTGCGTCGGCCCAACATTAGAATGGAAATTTGATGAAAATCAAGAGCTAGAAGCTCATGACTCAAATAATAATATTCATCAGGGAACTATTACCGGTGGAGATTGGAAAATCGGTCGTTCAGGTAGCGCTATGGATTTAAACAATACCCTTGATAGAGTTTTAACTAGTGATACCGATAATCTTAGTTCAACCAGTATGACCCTTAATTTCTGGTTTAAATGGAATGCCTCTCAGGCAAGTTGGCCTCGAATTGGAAAATTTAATTATTTAAGTTCTGATACGCAAAATGAATATGCGTTTCAATTCAAACAAGATGACGGAAGATGGTATATTCGCTTTAATGATTCTGGAATAATCTATGCTCAAAATAGCGGACAATATCTAGACAATACAGTTGGGAAATGGCATTCTATCAGTATTACATATGATAGTGTTACTGGAAAACTAAAAATTGTACAAAATGGTTCACGAATTCTACTAGATGTAACGAACATTTTTTCCATTACACCATCTGCTTATGATTTTGTTACTATTGGGAATACTAGCGAATCCTTATTGATAGATAATGTTCAATATTATAATTATGCCCGAAATTCAGCCCAAATTGCTTGGGATTACAATCAAGGACAACCAATAGTAAATTATAGTTTCAATGAATGCGAAGGAAACATAATTCATGATACTGCTTTAAAATACGATCGTTCTATTTCCGGATATAATGGAACTTGGTCTGGCTCTGGAGAAGGACAAACTTCGGTAGGCACATGTGAAACTTTGGGAACAGCTTGGGGAAATGGAATTAATGGAAAGTATAACAGTTCTTTAAACTTCGATGGCTTGGATGACATTATTTCAGGAACTATAAATGGAATTAAAACTGGAAGTTTTACAGTCAGTTCGTGGATAAAACCCTCTAATATTACTAGTGATCATATTATTTTTTCAACATCTGATTTAGGAGTCAATTTTCAAATTGAAGCTAATGGAAATTTAAGAATCCAATCCAATACGGGGCTATCCGTTCCAACTTGCTCTACAAATACTTCTCCTCTACTAAATAATTCTTGGCAACAAGCTATTGGGATATACAGCCAAGAAGAAAATCAATTTAAAATATATCTTAATGGTATCTTAGTACGCACATGCAGTACCACTGGAACACGATCAGCGACAGGAACTACTTGGTATATTGGTCGTCAAGGAGATAATGCAATAAGATTTTTCGCAGGTCAAATTGATGATTTACAAGTTTTTAATTACGCTCTAAATGATGCTCAGGTAAAAATAATTTATAATCAAAATTCGGCAGTAAAATTTGATTAGAAACTGGATGAATAATTAGAAAAATTACATTACAATATTTAAATATTGTTTTTCTAAAAAATGTTTAAACAAAAAAAAGTTATAAAATTACATAAAAAAAACCCACTAACGGTTGGCTCAAAAAAAATTCTGGTAAAAATCAGGCATAACGTACAACTATTTTATTCAAACATATCAATATGGCTTATAAATAAAAGTATTATACGAGGTATAAAAAAAATAGGTTTGAGAGAAAAACTACTTGTCTGTATATTTATTTTGACAATAATTATCCCCTCTTCTTACTTTTTCTTTAAAAATCCTAAACCAATATCATCTGCCTGGTGGGACGAAAATTGGCAATTCCGGATCGAAATTCCTCTCACAAATTCAAGCACAGCCGAAACTGATTTCCAAATTGCAATCACCCTAGACACTGCAGCCCTAATTGACGATAGTAAAATGCAGGCTAATTGTAATGATATACGTGTCACTGATATCAATGGAAAAGTTCTGCCTCATTGGATTGAAGAAGGATCTGCTCCCTGTAACTCTTCAACTACAAAAGTCTGGACCAAGGTTCCTTCTATCCCTACTTCTGGACAAACTCTATATCTTTATTATGGAAATATTGGCGCTGATAATACTCAAAGCGGAAAAAATGTTTTTAATTTCTTCGAAGATTTTAATAGTTCTAGTCTTGACCCAAACATCTGGACCACAACTGGAGTAGTTGATGTCGAAAATGGAGAGATTTCAACAAGAACTGGAGCTATCTATACAAATAGCAATATCGTATCGTCATCTTCAGGATATATCTATGAATATCGCAATAAATGGACGACCACTTCAGGTGATTATTCAGGACTAATGATTGCCGATGTCCAGGGAACAACTTCTACTAATTCAAATGCTGATGCTCTAGTTTATTTTATGTCAAATAATATTTTAGGATCATTAGGAATTCCTGGATATTCTGCTGATGGAGATATTACCGGTTATAATATTGTTAACGGTACCTTACAGTATACAGCCACTATTAATACTTACTATATTAATGGATTTTCTATAGACGGAACTTATATTAGATTTTATAACAACCGTACTCAAATAAATGAATATACAGGGATTTGGAATGTTGCTCCGTATCTCTGGATTGGTTACTTCATGGGATCAAATTCAGAAACAACAGATATTAAAGACATAACTACTGATTGGATAATTGTCAGAAAGCTTAACTCAAATATCACAGTTGAAACACTTGGATCAGAAGAAAAAGGTCCAGGGCCATTTGCATACTGGAAATTTGATGAAGGATACGAAACTACTGTACAAGACAGTACCAGTAATGATAATGACGGAACAATTAGTGGTGCAACCTGGCAAAATGAAGACATGTGTATCAATGGAAAATGTTTATTTTTCGATGGTACAAATGATTCAATAACTACAACATCTCTCCCACTATCTGGAACGACATATTCAGTTGAAGCCTGGTTCAAAACTACAGACAGTTCAATAACACAAACCGTTTACTCTCAACGAAACACTACAGACGGTGAATCAATCATGGGTCAACTATATCTAACCGGCGGAAAAGTCGCATTTATAACGAGGAATGATACGGGTGGAAACTCTGCACTCGCCCAAGGAACTACAACTATCCAAAATAATGTCTGGTATCACGCGGTAGGAATTAGAGACGGAACAAATGTTTATATTTACTTGAACGGACATCTTGAAGGTAACGACACTGACGCTGGGGGAATAATAACTACAAATGTAAGCAATATTGGTCTCGCAAACGTAGGAGTAACCCCGGGAACTTATTGGAAGGGTTTTATTGATGGTGTCAAGATTTACACTTACGCTAGAACTGCTAATCAACTTAAAACTGATTATATCAGTGGAGCAGGATTTTCTGGTTCTACTGCGAATTTTGGAGCTGATGATACAAATTATCTAAACCAAGGCCTTACTGGTCACTGGAAATTAGATGAAACGGCATCTCCAAGTATTGATGTCTCCGGAAATAGCAATAATGGAACATGGAACGGAAATGCAACTTATACAACTGGAAAATATGGAAATTCTATTAGTTTAGATGGAATTGGTGATTATGTTATTATTGGAGATCCTGCCAGTGGAGTCTTAGATTTTAATACAAATGATTTCACTGTATCTGCTTGGATTAAAAATTCACAAACTTTAGCTGGTGATGACAATATCTACGGAATAACAAACAAATATTCGAGTAATAACTCCGCGGGATGGTCTCTTTGCTTGAGAGGTGGAGTATATAAAGGATTACTGCTTCGAATCGGAGCTTCTGACGGCCTACAAGATATAATACCAACTAATTCCCAAAACAACCTTCTTTCAAATGGAAACTGGCATTTTGTAGCTGCTACAAGAAAAAATGGAATTATTTCTTTATTTATAGATGGAACTTTAGTAGGTAGTGCAACTGGAAACAAATCAACATCTAATTCTAGTAATCAAATAATTGGAAATTATGATCAAACAGGAACCTATTCCTTTAATGGGCTAATAGATGAAATTCGAATATACAATAAAAATCTCTCTCCTATTGAAATTTATAAACTTTATAATTTTGCTCCAAGTCCCATTGGATATTACAAATTTGATGAAAACACTGGTACAACGTCAGCATACGACAGCTCTAGCAATAATTACACGGGAACGCTAAATAACATTAACTCTTCTGATTGGAATTCTGGAAAGTTTGGTCAATCGTTAAATTTTAACGGATCAAACGCTCGTATAAATTTAGACACCTATGTTACTAAATATGAAGGATATTCAAGCGGAACGTATTCAGGTTGGTTTAAGTCATCCTCTTCATCTTCACAATATTTAATTAGTATTACCGATACAAATAATACTCAAAACTATACTGGCGTTCTAATTAATGATGCAACAGCTACATATGCAGATGAAAGCATCACTTTCGTATTAACAAGAACAAACATCGTAAAATTATTCATGCTCGTTCGTAACGGTAATGGATATTATACAGATGGTAATTGGCATCACTTTGCCATTTCTTTGGGAGGAGGAAACAATACTATTTATATGGATGGTGTAGAACAAACCGTCACTTTTAGTACTGGTTCTGCAACAACTGTGGAATTTTCAAATATTGATACTCCTAACTCTATGCGTATAGGAAACCGATACATTTCGAACACAGAAGGATCACATTATAATGGTCTTCTTGATGATTTTAAAATTTATAATTATGCTCGAACCTCTTCGCAAATAATTAACGACATGAATGCAAGCCATCCTGCTCCAGGAAGTCCCATTGGAAGTGCTATTGGATATTGGAAATTTGATGACGGATACGGAACTATTGCTCATGATTCAGGAACCGGTAACAATGATCTTACTCTATCCTCTGTAACAGCCTGGACGAATTCCGGAATCTTTGGAAAAGCCTTTGATGGCGGCAACAACCGAAGAGCATACGCACCAACTTATACAGGACTCGCACCTGGAGATAATGAAGACTTCACCCTCTCTATCTGGTTTAAATCCGATGGTACAACAACGGCCGCTACCGAATATCTTGTCGATAAAGGAGGTTCTGCTATTGGAGGATATCAGATGTATTTTAACACCTCTGGACAGTTAATTTGTGGGATAGATGACGATGATACTTCTTGGCCTGAAGATTCTGCAACTACCACCACTGATTATTATGATACTACATGGCATCATGCCGTCTGCACTAGAGACATTACTGCTGATAAACTTCGTCTGTATATCGATGGAATTCTAGTTGCTTCAGACTCTGATCTTTCAGCTATAGGATCATTAGATACCAATTATGTTCTGGTTTTTGGTGATGATAATTTATTGGATGGATCCGACGAGTTCTTAGGGAATTTTGATGAAATAAAATACTATAATCAAGCTCTTTCTTATGATGAAGTTTATGCAGAATACAACTTTGGAAAAGCTGCAATTCTAGGCAGTACAAGTACTGATGAAACAAATAATCCTACTTGGTCTAACTTGAATGAATACTGCCCTCCCGGTCAAGAATCTACTTGTGTCGCACCGATAGCGGAATGGAAAATGGATGAAAATAATGGAACAGCTTCCATTTATGACACTTCCGATAATGAAAACACCGGAACAATTAATGGTTCAATGACAAATGCTGATTGGATCCCGGGAACGCTTGGAAGTGCTTTAGATTTTGATGGATTAGATGATTGTATTAGTACAGCAACAGAAAGTAACTTTGACTTTGGAACTGGAAGTTTTACCATTTCGGGATGGTTCAAACATGAAAATATTATGATTGAATTTATAGACGACCTCGTCGGAAAATTTTGTTATGGTGGAATATGTTTAGGATCTGGAGAAGGCGGATATATGATTTATATGTCGGGAGGTTCAATGTGTTTTGGTATTGATGATGATGCCACAAGCTTCCCTGAAGACTCTGCTTGTGGAGGAAGTTTTATGGATAATGTATGGCACTATTTTTCCGCAGTTAAAAATGGCACCAGTTCTATAAGTATCTACGTTGATGGATTACTCGTTGCTACAGATGCCTCAACAACTGCTGATGCTACTCTTGATAATATTTATGATTTTAATATTGGATGTAATAACTTATCAGGAACTACTCAAGAATGGGATGGAGGAATAGATAATGTCCGTGTTTATAACTATGCTAGAAGTATTGAACAGATTGCCTGGGAGTATAATAAAGGAAAGCCAATAGGTTGGTGGAAATTCGATGAATGCACGGGAGGAACCATGTATGATTCAAGTATTAATGGAAATAATGGTACCTGGTATGGAACTGGTGGTGGCGGTCAAACCTCTGTTGGAACATGTGAAACATCAGGAACGGCTTGGGGTAATGGTGTTTCTGGAAAATTGAATGCCTCATTAAGTTTTGACGGTACTGATGATTATGTTGATCTATTAAGTCCTTCAGATCTTGATGATATTCCCGTAAAAACGATCTCTTTCTGGACAAAACTAAACGCTCAAACCGGAATTGGAAATGGTTCACATTTTATTAATAAAGGAGACACTGGCTGGTTTGTATCAACGGATCCTACCAATTCTCGAAATATATTTGGACATAATTTCAGCACGACATCGGGTAGATGGTCGTTTCCTCAATTTAGTTTGAGTGTTTGGCATCACGTTTTAGTTATTTACGATAAAACTTCTGTTTCAAATAATCCTTATATATATGTAGATGGAGTTTCCCAAACCGTAACTGAATATTCAACTCCAGGAGGATCCGCAAACAGTGATGCTAGTTTTAATTTATTAGTCAGTAAGTCCCCTGGATATGACCGTTGGGTAGATGGACTTATTGATGATGTTCGTATCTACAACTATACTCTTACCGAGAACCAAATTAAAACGCTATACAATGAGGGAGCAATTCACTTTGGAAACTAATAAAGATTCTTGACACAAATAGTTAACTAACATAAACTAAACAGTATTAAAAAAGGAGAATTATATGGAAAATGGAAAACAACCCGTTCAAGTTTTAGGAAAAATCATAAAAGCTGGAGTCTATCTTTTAACCTTCGCATTACCACTCTACTTTTTACCTTTAACTAACAATGTATTTGAGTTCAACAAGCAATTCCTAATTATAACTGCTATTCTAATTTTACTTTTTCTTTGGGGTTTAAAAATGGTTTTTGATAAAAAATTATCAATCCGTAAATCCCCTTTTGACCTTCCTTTACTGCTAATAATTCTAACCTTTATCTCGGCAACAATATTTTCTCAAAATCGTCTAGTCAGTTTTATGGGGCTTCCGGGAGTTTTTCACTGGAATCTTGTTGAATTAATTTCCTTAGTAATTTTGTATTACATTGTTTCTAGTAATATAAGTGGGATTAAGGAAATCAAAAATGTAGTTTTATCATTATCTTCTTCAGTTTTCATCTTATCAATAATTAACTTGCTTACCTATTTCTCAGTAATCAAAATGACATTTATGGGAAACCTCCCCTTCAATCCTGTCGGATCTCCTACCAATTTAACTATATTAATTATCACTACTTTAATTCTTTGTACCGGATTGTTCTTTCAAAACATTAATAAGATTAATCTAAATAAAAAACTTAAAACTGATGCCAAAATACCTAACACTAAGCCACAAATACAAGAAAATAAAATCTTTTTAAATGCTTTTATCTATTCTTTCTTTGTAATCATTCTTTCTCTAACGTTTTTTCTGACTTCACCCTTAACATCAATATTGGCATCAAAAATCACTAAAATTGACTATCCTAAAGAAAATTTTCTGGAGTTAAAAGCTTCTTGGAATATCGCCATGGATACATTCCAAAATGTTCCTCTCTTGGGATCTGGTCCTTCAACTTTTCTTTTCGATTATAATAGTTTCCGCCCTCAATATTTAAATAGTACAATTTTCTGGGATTCCCATTTCAACAAACCTGTAAATGAATATTTCTTAATCCTCTCCGAAGTAGGATTACTAGGTCTTCTAGCCTTTATATTCTTAGCCTTTAAAGGAATCATTACCTTTCTTAAAGCATTCAGATTTAAACAAGAAAATTCTGGTTCAGTATTTGCTCTACCTTTATTGCTAACATTAATTATATTTTTTATAGTTTTTGCGCTAACTTTTTCTACTACGATAACTGCTTTTATATTTATCTTAATTTTAGCAATAACTACCGTTTCCCTAGAAGAAATTCATATGAGTGAAGAGGTTATTTTAAGCTTAAGTATTTTTAAAGAAGGAGTAGTTTCTTTTGGAGGTATTATTAATGAAAAAGTTGTCCTCAAAAAAGGTGGTTTTTTCCAGACAAAATCTCCAGTAATAGAAGCAAAATTAAAAACAGAAGCTCTTCCTTGGATTTTTTTGGTCTTTAGTATTATCCTATCGATATTCACAGGCTATTACCTAACTCGATTTTTAATTGCTGAAATCAGCTATAAAAACGCTTTAGATGCAATAAATAATAACGAAGCGATGAAAACATATGATAACCTCCAAAAAGCCATATTATATAATCCTTATAGTGATCTTTATCGAAATACCTACGCTCAAACATCGCTACTTTTAGCTGGATCTATTGCAAATAATGGTAATGAACTTACTGATCAAGATAAAAATAACATTCAGCAGTTACTCCAACAATCTGTCAGAGAGATCCGAATTGTGACTGAAAACTTAATTCCTCAAAACTCATTCAATTGGGAATTAAGAGCAAAAGTTTACCGTGAGCTTATTGGAATTGCAGAAGATGCTGAGAGCTGGACAATTGGAGCTTATAATACGGCAATTACTTTAGACCCAAATAATTCTCGTTTAAGGTTAGATCTTGGAGGTGTTTATTTTCAACAGAAAAATTATACCCAAGCGATCTTAAATTTTCAAAATGCGGCTTTATTAAAAAATGATTATGTAAATGCTTATTACAACTTATCTGCTGCATATAGAGAAAATAATCAACCGGAACTGGCTGTTACAGCTATGCAACAAGTTGTAAATCTTTTACCTACAGATAATACAGACTATCAAAAAGCTAATAATGAATTAGAAGAACTGAAAAAATTACTTCCTGAAGAAACAACTGAATCTTCAGACTCCGCTAATAATAACTAGGTTCCATCAAGGTCGAATTGAGCAAAAAAGCTCCGTATAAAACGGAGCTTTTTGTTTTATATAACGAAGAATCAATTACTTAATTTATTTAATCGGTAAGGGAAAAGCTGACAAATGAGAGTTTAAGTTCGTTCCCAAACGAAATTTATAATACCGCTTGGGGATTAATAGCTACTCCATTTAATTCAACCACAAAATGAAGATGACAGCCATAAGCTATCCCTGTTTGCCCGGAATAACCAATTAGTTGCCCTCTATTTACATAAGTACCGCCAGACACAGCTACTGATGTCATATGTGCATATTTACTTTTATACCCATTTTGGTGATCAAGCCATACCGCATTTCCCCATCCTCCTGCTTTCCAACCTGAAGCTTCAACATAACCACTATCCGCTGCATAAATTGGATTTCCACAGCTGTTATTTGCAATATCTATAGCTCCGTGGAAATAACCATAAAACCAACCATAACCACGACTCATGTATCCAGGGGTTGGCCATAAAAACTGTCCCGTACCAGCAACTGGAGCTACTGAAGGTTGAGAGGAAACATAACTGTTTGCAGCATATGTCACAACCGGTTTCGGGACTTCTGGAACAATCCCTCCGGGAACAATAAGTTTCTGACCTACTTCTAAGTCATATGGTTTTTCTAACCAATTAATTTCAATAATTGGCTGTGGTGTATCAAGTTTGTATTTTGTTGCAATAGATTCTACCGTATCACCCACAACAACAGTATGTTCAAGTCCAGAAACAGGTAAAATTTTTAATTTTTGACCTGGCATTAAAAGATCGTTTAAACCCAAACCATTAACAGCTAATAAAGTATCGATTGTAATATGATTTTCTTCTGCAATCAGAGATAAAGTATCCCCAACTTTTACCTCATATTCCGTAATATCTTCAGCACTTTGCCCTGCGGGGATATTGGTATTAACTTGAGCAAAATTAATTAAAAAATCTTCACTTAAACCCTCTTCAACTTCACTTTCTTTAAGAATCGCTGCAAGATTTGTATCGGAAAAAACGTTACTAGATCTTGTGAAACTACTAGCAAAAAGAATCATAAGAGTCACAATAATGATCCCTAAATGTCCCAATGGTCGACCCAGCTTACCTCTTCTCCACATAAGTTGTAGCACAAAAAAACGATTCCATTTATTTAGTTGATATAAAATCCATCTAACAATAGTAACTATTTTTTGCCATAAAATAAGGAGATTTTTAGCTAGATAGCTAAAAAGAAAGTGAATAAAAATAATGAATGGTAATCCGATTCTCTTTATTGACATATATTGTACTTACTTAACAAAGTTTATCAAATAACTCTTAGGCTCTACAATATTAATCTTACTCCATATTCTTATGCAAAGTTTCTAAGAATTCCTTATTGTTTTTAGTCTTTGACAATCTTTCTAGCAAAAGCTCTATTCCTTCTTGTTCATTACCTAAAATATCTAACATCCGGCGTAATTTCCAGATTTTTTTCAAAGTATCTGGATCAAAAAGCTGTTCCTCTTGTCTAGTCCATGAATGCATAATATCAATAGCAGGAAAAATACGTCGATTAGCAAGCTTTCTATTCAGATGTAACTCCATGTTTCCAGTTCCTTTGAATTCTTCATAAATAAGATCGTCCATACGAGAACCGGTATCAACTAAAGCAGTGGCAATAATTGTTAGAGAACCGCCGTTTTCAATATTTCTAGCCGCTCCGAAAAAGTGTTTAGGTGGATATAAGGCTGCTGGATCAAAACCTCCAGACAAAGTACGACCTGAAGGAGGGACATTTAGATTGTATGCTCTTGCCAAACGAGTGATACTATCTACTAAGATTGCAACATCTCTTCCCATTTCTACCAAACGTCTAGCTCTTTCCAAAGCCATCTCTGCCACTTTAGTTTGAATATGTGGCGGCTCGTCAAAATTTGAAGCAATAACCTCACCTTCAAAAGAACGACTAATATCTGTAACTTCTTCCGGTCTTTCTCCAATAAGAACGGCCATCATATGAATTTCTTTATGATTATAAGACATTCCTTTGGCAATTTCTTTAAAAAGAAATGTTTTTCCGGCTTTTGGAGGAGAAACAATCATGGATCTCTGTCCTTTACCTATTGGAGAGATCAAATCAATAATTCTCGTTGCATAAATATCTTTAAAAGTCTCCAGAACAATTTTTTCATTTGGATAAATCGGAGTTAATTTCTGAAAATATGGTCTACGAACAGCTTTTTCTGGATCATCACCATTTATTTTTTCGACTTTTAAAAGTCCTTGATATTTCTCACTTTCACGAGGAGATCTCGCTCTTCCCTCAATAGAATCTCCAATACGCATCCCAAATCTCTTTATTTGCGACTGTGATACATAAATATCATCAGCTCCTGGCAATAATCTTTCATGTCTTAAGAAACCATAACCATCAGGCATAATTTCTAAAATCCCACCTACAGGAACAGTATCGTTCATTGAAGACGTTGAAAAATTATTTTCACTACTTATATTCTTTTTTGGTAAACTATTGTTAAGAGTGTTCTCCGTATTTTTATTTACAGGAACAATACTTGATTCTTCGTTGACCTTAATAATCTTAGTATCAACCTTTTTTGAAGTTGATGGTACAGTTTTTTTAGCTGGCATACAAACCTTTCTATGAACTCCGAGATTTATAAACTCTCGGTATTTTTAATAATTTTCATAAGTTTAACGGAATTCTAGATCATAATTACTTACAAATTTAGCTTTATCTTTAAACATCGAGTATATAACAGGATAACTTGCTCTTTATTTTATTGAAATTCTACCTAATTGATAAAGTTTCATTAATTAATATTCTAGGAATATTTAGGAAAAAGATATTACAATATGGAAAAACACGAATATATATGTAACTTTATCTAAGTTAGCAAAAAAGAAACTGATTGTCAATGATCATATACTCAATACTTTTTTTGCAAATTTAAGGAAATTGAGTTTATAAAAAACGGAGTCGGCACTGCCCCCACCGACTCCGTATCGTGTTTTATACCACAGTTAAGAAACATTGTCAACCTATAGTAAACTAAAATAACATGTAATACCCTATTTTAAAATTACTTAATAGCGATTACCCTATAGAATCTGAAATTTATATTAAAATCGCTAAATACTAGTTAACAGACACTAACTCCTTTGCTTTATCCAGTTGAGGATCAATTCCCTTTTTTATGTCATCTTCAGTCATTTCTATCTGGATATCTGGCTCAATCCCTTGCTTGTGAATATTCTGATCTCCAGGAGTAAGCCACTCCGAAGTCGTAACATGTAAACCAGTTCCGGAAGACAGTGGAATTTGATCTTGAACTATTCCTTTCCCAAACGATTTTTCCCCTACAATTGTTACGATATTATAATATTTCAACGCTCCCGCTAGAATTTCCGATGCAGAGGCTGATCCTTCATTAAGAAGCAAAATTACTTTATAATCTTTTAATCTTTGTTTTGAATTAATAGATTTCTGAGAAGTAACATGGGAATCTGAAAATTTTTGCTTTACAGCCACTTTACTTCCGACAAAATCTCCGACAATGTAGCTGGCTGAGGAAACATATCCTCCCGGATTATTACGCAAATCAAGGATTACCCCTTTAGGATTTTGTGATTGGATTTCAGATATCGCATCATCCCATTGAGCGTTCGTATCATCTCCAAACTGAAGAATTCTTACATAAGCAATATCATCATCAATGAATTTAATCGTAACCGTATCATAGGTAATCACTGATCTAACAATCTCAACTTCATAAGGATCACTTTCTCCTTGATGTTGTAACGTTAGTTTTACCTTAGTTTTATTCTCTCCTCTAATCTTACTGGCTGATTCAGAAAGACTCATGTTCGTAGTTATTTCATCGTTGATTTTCAAGATATAATCTCCCGCTTTAATTCCAGATTTAATTGCAGGAGAACCTTCAAATGGAGTAATCACTACGATTTGATTATCTTTAAAACCCATCTCTATCCCAATACCTTCATATGTTGAAGCCATTGATTCTTTAAGTTGTGCAAACTCTTCTGGATCGAGGAAGATTGAGTAGGGATCATCTAAACTTGCGACCATCCCTTTTATAGCTCCATATACCATCTTTTGAGGATCAACATCTTCTTGATAAAGATACTTGTTACTAACCTCATCCCAGACTTTCCAAAAAATAGAAAAATCAACATTTTGATTTGCTTGAGATTTATTTTCAATGGTAATTTTATTCCCAGACAAATTAATATAATAGTTTTTCTGGAAATTACCAACAAAAAAACCTCCTACGAAAAAAGCAATTGCAGAAATAATATATATGATCACTTTTATTGTTCGATACTCTGGATTTACCATACAAATAGACCTCTCATAACTTCTATAGAATTAAAAGAATATTCTAATATAAATTAATTTATCTACTTATTATACAAAACAAAGAACTAATAAGAAATACCAGTTTGAGTTTATTAATTGGTTTTAGCGATTGTTATATTAATTGCAGATTTCTAATTGGAAGGGTAACTTCCTTTCCGTCAGAGATCTTCACTTTCGCTGCGAAAACGGAAACACAAGAACTTAATTCGTTCTTTTTTTCCGCTTCAAGTCCGGTAATTATACCTCGTTTTCCAAGATACGGCCAGGATAGAATTAGGACTTCATTTCCTATTTTAAGAAATTCTATCTCTTCTGATTTCTTTTTTGATCTCTTTTTAAGCCACTCTGTTGGACTCAAAGGAATTAATAGCTCTTTTGACTGAGGATCTAAAATAACATGTCGATGTTGATATTTTTGTAAGATTCCCGTTATCTTAGAATCAATATCGGATCTTCCAAAACCCGTGAGAATCAGAATACTTACCCCAACATCCTCACGTGGATTTAATGATCCTATTAAACTTTGATAATCTTTGAAGTTAATTCCTCCTCCAATGATTCCTTTTACTCCTAAGGCAAGGCATTTTTGGACAATATCTTTTGACACCAAACTTCCTAATAACAAGATCTTTCTTGCATACTGAGCATCAACGTCAAGAGGGGTAATGTTATCACCATGATCTGAAATGAAATTAAAAATTCCTTCTCTTTTAATTCCCATTCCAATTTGACCTCTAATAACATGTACTTCAGTTTTTAGAATAACACTTTTTCCTTCATTGACTTCTTGGACTTCGCCGTAAAATCCGGAAAGAAGCTTATTTTTCTCTGGAAGAAAACGAATTGTTAACTGACCATCTTTTTGATTAAGTCCTTCTAAAATTCCATCACATGGAACTATAAATTGTCTTGTGAGAACTCCTAGGTATCTTTTTTTCTCCGCCAAAACTTCTCCCTTAAAAACCTTAGAACCTGGTTCTTTTTTCAAATAATTACTAATTTCATTTGGCTTTATACCTAAAGTTTCAGCAATATTAAAAATACGAAAACCTCTAGACACATAACACTCACCGATGATATCAGCCGGAGAGACGGACTCACCTTTTTTGGCGAAAATCGTCCCTTCCGAAATCAAATTTCTTTCAATCTCTCGATTAACATTCTCTTCATACAATGTCTTTTTAGAAAGAAGTAATTCACTTTGAGTCGAATTCTTTGAAAACATTAATCTTCCCCTACTTTCTGAACTTTATGATAGATATCAAAAGCTTGATTCCAAGAGAGAATCTGCTTTTTACCTTCTCTTCCCCCAACTACGGTTATAGGTCTACCTCTAACGTCTAGAATGATTCCCTTCTCTCCACCCACGACTTCGATTTCTATGGTTCTTTCCTCTTTAGCCTTATTCAAAACTGAGTTTGTGTCGAATATTCCATACATAAAATCTAACACAAAAGTTAATTTCATTTTCCCCGTAAAAGGCAAAGTATAAATTTCCCCACCCATTAGCGTAATTTCTTGTTTTTCATCCAGTCCTTGATCTAAATAGACTTTTCCTATATTTTTACCCTTTACAATTGGACCCAAAAGAGTAATCACTGTTCCATAATGAGATATTAATTGCGGTAAAACTAAGTTTTTAGTTTTTTCTTCATAATCAAAGATAATAGGAGCACAATTTCTTAAAAGATTATGTCTATCAAAATAAAGATAAGAAATTCCGGTTAACTCGAGTCCATCTATCATGGTCAAAACTATCTGCTCGACGCTTGTTGCCATTTTCATCCACAAGCCAGAAAGAATAACTTTATTTAACTGTTCGTTCCTAAAAAAATCTACTTTATCTCTACTCACAATCTCTCTGATTAGTGATTGTTCTACCGTAAAATCACGCAAATTAAGAGGGATTGTTTGGAGATAAACGCTTTTATTGGCAATATAATTCCCTAGCTCTTTTAGATCTATTTCAAAAGGCAGTAAAGAAGCAATCTTATCTAAACTAAGCGGATCACCCAATATCTCTAGAAGAGACTCTCTAACACCTTTAACGAAAGAACGATGATTATGATTTTTATCTACATAACCATAGAAAACATCAGTCAATCCAATATCAATTACATAAAAATCACTATTAAAAGATTCCAAAAGGGACAGAAGTAAATCAAAAACTTCCTTCTGACTATATAGGTTAAAAGATTTCAAAATACCGATATTGCTATTTAAATCTTTTTTCCCTGCAAAAGACACTCCATTAATACCTTTGGAAGGAGAATTTAGAAGAAGGATGAGGTTACGACTAATTATTTTTCGATTTGAAATTTTTTGAAGCTCTAAAATCGCGGATTCGAAATAGGTATTCGCTTTTTCAGCTTTTAAGACATCACTTGTTATTTCGACAGGACCAAAAACTTCAATTTGGAATTTATCGGAAATATAAAGGAGGTAGAACTGAGAAATTATCTCTCCTAAATCAACTATGAGATAGTAAGCTGGAATAATACTTCTTTTAGTCATGGAATTACCCAACGTCGCCTATCTAGAAAGTAAATAAGGCTGGCAGTTTTTTAAACACTAAAACCGTACAAAATGATAATACTAATCTAAATTTTTACGCCCACCCACAGGAAGTAGCGCTAAAAATCTGGCTTTTTTAATACTACTACTTAGTTTTCGTTGATGATAAGCACATAGTCTGGTTTTTTGTCTTGAAATAACCATATCTCTTTCGTTTAAGAAACGCTTAAGTTTAGCCACATCTTTACACGAAATTTCTTTTTCACCATCAACACAGAAATAACAGTAATTTATATACCCTTTGTTGTCTTTTTCTCTTTTCTCTCTATTGTTTTTGGATTGTTCTTCTGTCATATTTATCTTTAGAAAGGAATTTTATCAAGATCGATATCTTCCTTTTTATTTTCCTCTGGTTTTTCTTCATTGGTAGCTTGTGGAGCCTGTTCTTCAGAAACAGTTTCTGTTGGAGCAACTTCGGTCGTTTGATTTTCGGTTACCGGAGTTTCTTCAGAAGAAGCTTCTTTGGTATGATTATTACTTGATTCTCTTTCCACAAGTTCTCCATCTGAATTTTTGAATTTACTATCTAAAATTATCATATCCTCAGCAACAATTTCTGTTTTAGTTCTTTTCTCTCCAGTTTGAGCTTCCCAGCTTCTAGTTTGTAATCGACCCTCAACATAGACTTTACGTCCTTTAGCAAGTAACTGAGCACAAAGCTCTGCTAATTTACTCCAAGCAACAACACTATGAAATTCTGTTTCTTCTTGTCTATCGCTAGAATTAGAAGCAACCCAAGAACGATTGGTTGCTAGTCCAAAAGAACAAACTGGGGTTCCTGAAGGAGTATATCTTAGTTCAGGATCTCTAGTTAAATTTCCGATTAACATTACCTTGTTTAACGATCGTGTAGCCATCTTTCTTGCTCACTAAAACACAGAATGTAAGTCTTTTCTTTCGGCTTTCGGTTCTTTTTAATCTATTTATGACCTATTACCGTGACTGTAATCTAATTGCTGTGTCTTTAAAGTGCTCCTTTTTAATTTAGTCTAATTCTATCCGAATTGTTTCAATTTTAGTACTTGTAATTCGGATCATACCAAAATTTGTACTATATTTTGGTAGATATATTACTAATAATATATCGTAAAATATTATTATCTAATCTTAATTTCTTATCAAACTTTGCTAAAGCCTCGGCTTCTAAAGAAAAATTCAAGAAATAGTAATATCCCATATCTTCTTTTTTTATCCGATAACTGAATTTTCTTCGACCCCAATCTTCTTTTTCTAGAATCTTACCTTTAGAATCGTTCTGGATAAACTTTTCTAAATTCAATATAAATGATTTTACTTCAGAATCTGTTAGAGAAGGTTTTATTATTAGTGCAACTTCATAATTTTTCATCAAAATTCTTCCTCTTAAACTAAAATTTTAAAACTGGATTTTAACAGGTTAGAAGTATAGCATAAGATATTAGCAGTGACAATAGCAAAAGGAAAATTAATATTCATCAAAATTACAATTTATTTTTAATTTGATTTTTAGAGATAGATAATAATTTTTCCCTCTCATTCAAAATCGGATCTTCAATAACCTCTTTTAATAAGTGTTGTAATATTTGACCGATTATCGGTCCTTCAGGGACTCCTAATCCCATTAAATCTTTCCCATTAATAGCTAAATCATTTACTGATAGAATCATCTCTTTAGCTCTAACTTCGGCAATCCGTTCTTCCAACTTTTGAATTTCCGCAGGGGTAAACTCCGATTTTGGATTTGAATCCGCATCCGCTATCCGCAACTTGAAAAGCAAATCTACATTCTCTTCACCCCCAACTCTTTTGATAAATCGACGCACAGCTCCATCACTCCATTCGTCCTGATAGTAAAACATGTGCCAACGTACTAAAGAAACAGTTTTTTTAATTTCAACCTTTGGAAATTTCATTCTCACTAAAATCTCCTCCGTCATACGCGCTGATTCTTCATCATGTCCGAAAAAGTGATGTTTAGGAATTACCTTTCCCTTTTTGAGAAGACGCTGTAAATACTTTTGCTCAAATTCTACATTTTTAACGCGTGGCTTACCAATATCATGAAAAAGTGCCGCTAATTTTAACTCATCAAGAGCCACATCAACGCACGCAAGTAAATGGTGATAAACATCATCGACATGATATTCCGGCTGCGTCACTCCAATTCCTTCAAGTAATTCGGGAAGAAAGAGTTCTAAAAGACCGGTTCTTCGTAACAGTTCAATTCCAATTGAAGGTTTATGTGATTCCATCAGAAGTCGTATAAATTCATCCCGAATCCTCTCCACCGAAACTTGAGCAGAAACAGATTTTGCCTTACTGATCGCACTAAATGTTTCCCCTTCGACCTCGAATTCTAAAGTTGAAGCTAAACGGCAGGCTCGAAATCCACGTAATCCATCTTCTTCCATTCGCAATTGTGGTGTTCCTACAGCTCTAATTACTCCTTTATGTAAATCACTTACTCCATTAAAAAGGTCTATGATATCCGTTTCGTTATCTTTGATTTCCATGGCTAGAGCATTGATGGTAAAATCTCTTCTTCCCAAATCTTTTGACAGCTTTGAAGTAAATTCTACTTTCATCGGCCAACGACCATCTCGATAATCCATCTCACTCCGATAAGTAGTTACTTCCACCGGATGAGTTTCTTTGTGTTCGTCTTTGGTAAGTACCAAGACTGTACCGAATTTGGCATAAGTGGTGACTGATTCAGGAAAAACCTTACTAATTTCTTCTGGTTTGGCATTGGTTGCAATATCGTAATCTTTGGGAGGGTTGTTTAGAAGTAGATCGCGAACACAACCACCCACTAAATAAGCTTCAAAAGAAGCTGTCTTTAGATCATTTATGACTTTCAATATTTCCGGGGGAATTTTATACAACAGGTTTTGGTGATTCATTACTATCTATTTTACCCATAACAATCAAATGCGGCAACTTTTTAATCTCTTTGTCACTTCTTCCTTCTTATCTTCGGTAACTTCAATCATGATTAAACCAGTATCTTTTAAACCATAGAAGATAAAAGAATTCAAAGGAAGTAATAAAATAAGCGGAATCACAGCTAGATCCTCTTCTCCTTGTACGTATAAATATTGTTTTTGTTCCTGAATTACGTTCTGTATAGTTTGGTATAACCTATGCTGAATTATTCCCGATTTATTCAATACTCTATCAATCTGTTGTCTTTGCAAAAGATCTTGGAAAAAGAAGTTTGGTTTACGCTCTGTTTTCAGATCAAAAATCCCCAAGGTAAACGATAATTTATTCTTTATAAAAAATTCTCCGGCTGAATCTCCAACCCAAACGATTGGAAATTGCGTCTTGCTAATACTATGGGGGAACTCGTTATAATTAGTGATAATTTTCCCATGAATTTGTTGTAAGTACTTACGGAAACTCTCGGTAACACGAATATTCGAATTGAAAAGATGGGCATAAATATCACCGTGGCGGTTAATCTCTCCTTTTCTGATCCTCGTTGAAGACAAATATTTATGATCTTCGCTTTTAATAAATTCCGCTTCGATGATTTTTAGTTTTTGCTTTCCCTGTTTTAACCTAACTTCGTTAATCTTTTTAGCGCCTTCCATGGTTTTTGGACCAATGACTAAAGCTTCTATTCTGTCATCCGACAAAGTCGGACCATAGATATCCGTTAATTCAATAATTTGGAAACGATTTTCAGAATAATGGAATTTTAGATAATCAAGAAGCTGGGTTTTCCGAATATTGAAAGATTGAATCTGTTTAGGTAAAACTTTACCGCTAATAAATTCGTCAGAGGTGATACCAATGATAACTCTTTCCGAAACTGAAAAAGCCTTTGTAAAAAGGCTTTTGTGTCCGTTATGGAGATGGTCAAATGTGCCACCCAAGGCAACTAATTTAAACTGCTTCATTCTTTTTTATAAACTTTCGTTCCTTCTTTGGTATCTTCCACGATATAACCTTCTGCTTCGATTAGCTTTCGCAGTTCATCTGACTTTCTAAAATCTTTATTTAATCGTGCTTCATCTCTTTCTTTAATTAAATTTCTAATCTTAATATTTTTTAAATGTTTTGGTTCTAATATTTTTCGGCCTATATTTTGACTTCCTTTTAAACCTAATCCTAAAACTTTATCGAAATCCAAGATTGTCTCTCTTTTATCCTCTTCTTTTTCTTTTGATTTCAATAACTCCCATGCAATAGCTAAACCTTGCGGTATATTAAAATCATTTTCAATCGCTTTTATAAATTTTTCCTTATAGCTTTTGACAATATTACCTTTTCTTTCAGGTAAAGACCAAACTCTTTCGTCAAAATTTTCTCGTGCAATTTTCGCGTCTTTTAAAGCATCCCAAGTAAAGTTTTGTTTCGATCTATAATGCGAGTTTAAAAAGAAATAACGTAAATCAAAGGGTTCGAAATTTACAAACATCCTATTTTTAATCTCAACTTTTTTACTCACTACTTCTTGCAACGAATACCCTGTTCCTTCAGACTTTGACATCTTCTTCCCGTTAACATTCAAATGTTCGTTATGTAACCAATAATTGACGAATTTTACTCCATTTGAGGCTTCACTTTGGGCAATTTCATTGGTGTGATGCACAGGAATATGTTCAATCCCACCCATATGAATATCAATAGTGTCTCCAAGTAGTGCTTTACTCATTGCGCTACATTCAATATGCCACCCTGGAAAACCTCGTCCATTTTCAACTTCTTCAGAAGTAACACCGAGGAATTCCCAAGTCTGCAGTGCGTTTTGATGTGCTCCGGTTTTGAAAAACCAGAGAGCGAAATCCACGCTATGCTTTTTATTTGCATCCGAGACATCACCAGTACCTGCTCCAGATAGATTCAGTTCCAGATTCTGATGATTTAATTCATTATAATTTGAAAACTTGGAAACATCGAAGTAAACGGCTTTCGGAGTCACGTAAGCATAACTCTTTTCTATCAGAGTAGTAATCATTTTCTGCATTTGCTTAACATATTGAGTCGCTCGTGGTTTTTTGTTTGGCTCTTCAATATTAAGCGCTTTTGTATCGTTTTCAAAAATCCGAATATATTTATCCGCAATTTCATCAGGTGTTAACCCTTCTCTGAGAGCTCCTTTTTCCATTTTATCTTCACCAGTATCCGCATCGCCAAGATTATCACCGGTTAAATGCCCAACGTCGGTGTAATTCCGCACAAAATTCACATCATAACCTAAATACTCCAACGAACGACGAATAAGATCGGCCATCATCATTCCACGAAGATTACCAATATGCTGTGTCCAATAAACTGTCGGACCACAGTGATAAAATCGGACTTTTTTGTCTTCAATTGGCTTAAATGACTCTAATTTTTTGGTTAAGGTATTATAAATCTTTAACATGATAGAAATTTAAACAATATCTTCATCGCTGCGTTCAATTTCAGCGGGAGCATTTTCATCTCCAGTTTCACTATCTTTCATCCCTCCATATTCAGGGATGTAAATATCTTCTAGTTTCCGAAAGAAAAGAATTTCATCAATGTATTTTTCTTTGAAATATATTGACTGTGGTAATCTACCGGCTTCGATAAAGTTCATTTTTTTGGCTAGATAGACGGCTTTTTCATCATCCGCAAAGATCCAGGCCTTCAGAATACGCAATCCCATATTCTTGGCGCTATCAATTGCGACCTGAGTCATCTCTGCTCCAAGACCTTGATCACGATAATTTTTATCAATCGACATTCGGAAAGTCCCCTGTTCTCTTTCTCTCATCCAACCGCGTACAATATTCCCGACTCCCACAATCTTATTATCAGCTTTAGCCACAAAATAGAATTGATCGTTACGCGCAATATCTTCAAGAGTTTTAGAAAGCCACAATCTTTCTTCATCCAAAGTTACGGGGCTATCTGTTTCACGATAAATATAAGTATCTTCCTGAATTAGTCGATTGATAAAATCAAGCAAAAGCTGTAAATCATTATCCTCCACAACCTGTAAAGTGATTTCCTTTCCAGATTTAGAAACAAATTGTTTAATTAATTTTCCGAATTCCATAATATTCTCCTTTATACTTCTTTTCTCATGTAAAACAATCTTATATATTTTATCATTTTTTAAGCTTGTTTCCTAAGAATTAGTAATCTCTTCTTCCTTCGAGAGCTCTACTTAAAGTCACTTCATCCGCATATTCTAGATCACCACCCACAGGAAGACCACTTGCAATTCGCGTCATTCTTATAGTAAGTGGACCAATCAGTTTTTTTAAGTACATCGCCGTTGCTTCTCCTTCCATTGTCGGATTCGTAGCCAAAACAATCTCCGTAATTTTTTCCTTTTTTAAACGATTAAGCAGCTCACGAATCTTCAAATCCTCTGGTCCAACATTATTAAGAGGAGAAATTACTCCATGTAAAACATGATAAACACCTTTAAATCCGCTTTTTTCAAGAGCTAAAACTTGTAGAGGTTCTTCAACAACACAAACAATCGATTTATTTCGTGTTCCCGATGAACAGATATGACAAGGATCTTCTTCTGAAATATTCGCACAGATAGAACAAAGCTTGGTTTTTTCCTTAAGGTCTTTAATTGCATCTGCAAAGGCAAAAACTTCCTCTTTTGGCATTCGGATCAGATAATAAGTGAGTCTGGCAGCGCTTTTGGGACCAACTCCGGGAAGCTTTTGAAAATGTTCAATTAGTTTTTGGACTGATTTAGAAACTCCATACATAGTTGTATAATACCACGAATTAAATCTATTTAAACTTAAGATATTAGATAACGCTTATACTCTCAATAAATTAAAGAATTTCAATAGCTTTTTCTACCACTTTGTCAACGCTTATTTCAGAGATACAATTTCTTTCCTTCTTACATTTTCCTTCATAATAACAAGTTGTTAACAAACCTTTTCCTTTCCAAGTATTCGTTTTTGTTAAATAAGGACAGTTATCAGCAGCTGGATAGATCGAATTATCCCAACGATAATTAGAAATAAAATGTCTTGATTTGGGACCCTGTAAAGAGATAGTTTTGACTCCCAATGCATTTGTTAAGTGTAAAACTCCAGAATTTACACCGATAACAAGCTGTTGTTTGCTTAAAAAAACTGCTAAATCAGAAAGGTTAAAACTTAGGAAATTTAATTTTTTCTTCCGCCAAAGAGAAAATCCTTGTTTCTTAAGGATCTTTTCCCTCATACCTTTTATCCATTCCTTATCAATATTATTCGGATGTAAAATAATATTAATTTCCAAATTATGCTTCTTCTTTGTTAACTTTTCAATTAATGAAACTAACCAATCTTCCTGAATTTTTTTAAGTTCATTATCAGTTAGATATAAAATACTTATCTCTCGACATTTATTCGGATTTAAGTTGTACTCCGACACAATTTTAGAGTATATTTCTTCAGAATTTTTGGGTAAATACACCTTGGGAAAACGTGGTTTTACGAAGAGATTTTTACCAAAAATCTGTTCCAGTAAAATTAAGTAACGACTACCTATAGTGTTTTCTTCTCCTTTTCCTGTCGGCAGATTCTGCCAATGGAAATTAACTTGAGAATAATACGGACGTTGTTTAATTGGCCATTTCATCATTCGATCATATTCAAACAAAAACTTGTTGTGATCATCATTAGTCAGGTCAACAACAAACAGGTTTTTTTTACTGAGTTTCTGTTCTCTCAAAAATTCTCGATATTTCTCATGTGTAATTACTAAATCAAAATTTGGATCGTTCCTAAAAAGCTCTGTAAAAGCCGTACATAAGATTAGTTTTGGAATTTTTGGCGTTGAAAAGCTTGAAATTGCTTTTTTAACGGCCATGGTGAAATTTTCAGTCATAATCGATAATCCTAAACGAGGAGGCTGAATAACTAGGACTTGATCTGCTTCTAGAAAAAGTAGTTTCAAACTTTCCTTTGGAAAATCAGTTGTAATTGCTTTTGTTATCATATAGACACAAAATTTATTTTTATATTAAGGTATATTTCTATCAGATATTACAAATGAATTTTATTATTCTATTTCAGAATGTGATATCTGTAAATAAAACCAAAAAATTAATAGTAATATTATTCCTAACTTAAAATAAGTTAGAAATTAATTAATTTTAATCACGATTTAGAACTTTTTGAATATCCAGAAGATTTTTGTAGCTCTGAGAACTATAAACGTTCTTAAATCCCTGTTTGTTTGCTTCTTTTATCCGTTTATTTAGCTGTGAGACCCCTCGAACTTCACCAAGTAAACCAATCTCTCCAACCATAACAATATTATTGCTAAGAACCTTATTCTGATAGGCAGAAATAATCGCTCCACAAACAGCCAAATCTATAGCTGGATCTTGAAGCTTCAATCCTCCGGAAACTTTGATATAAATATCTTTATTCTGTAATTTCAAGCCTAATCTTCTCTCAAGAACAGCGACAAGAAGTAATAAACGATTATAATCAATTCCGGTAGCAGTACGTCGCAGTGGAGGGAAATAGTTAGGAACAATAAGGGCTTGAATCTCTGCAAGTAAACATCTTTTCCCTTCTAAAAATACAGTTTTCACTGATCCTGGAATATTACTCTCATGTTCGTCCAAAAATACCGCTGACGGATTTTTGACTTCGGTTAATCCTCTTTCCCCCATCTGGAAAATTCCGATTTCATCAGTATTTCCAAATCGGTTTTTCAAAGATCGCAGAAGGCGAAAGTCTTGAGCTTCCCCACCTTCGATTTGAAGGACAACATCAACAAGATGTTCCAAAACTTTAGGACCAGCCACAATTCCTTCTTTTGTCACCTGACCCACGATAAAGGTGGGAATTTTTAATCTCTTTATTGCCCTCATAATTTCGTTGGCACAGAAACGAACCTGACTAACACTTCCAGGATAACTGTTCAATTTTTCGCTAAAAACAGTTTGAATGGAATCAATTATGAGTAAAGACGGCTTTTCTTCCTCAATTGAGGTAATTATTTTCTCAATTATTGTTTCTGAGGCTACTAATAGAGACTTATCAGTGGTTAGATTTTTGTCGGAATTTTCCAATCTTTCGGCACGAATTTTAATTTGCTCTGGAGATTCTTCTCCAGAAATATAGAGAATTTGAAACTTCTCTTGATTATTTAGTAAATTTTGAACCAGCTGTAATAATAGAGTCGACTTCCCAACGCCAGGTTCCCCAGAAAGTAAAATTAAACTCCCTTTTACAATTCCTCCTCCTAAGATAAGATCAAATTCAGAAAATCCGGTAGCAATTCTGGTGATTTTCTCACTGGAAATTGAGGATAGAGAAAGAAGTTGCATCTTTCCCTTCTTCTCTCCACCGACACTTTCCTTTTCCTCTTTAATCTCTTCAATCAAAGTATTCCACTGGTTACAATTTGAGCAACGTCCCATCCAAGATGTATACTGACTTCCACAATTTTGACAAATAAAAACGGTTGATTGTTTTCCCATAAAGAAATCCTTAAACTGAAATTTTGAATAGAACGAAAGTAATCTCAAGTATACCATTGTGAAACCTAAAAATCATGTAAATTATAGATCTATGAAATAGAAAAAGGAGGGGTGGCGCTTAATGCGCCACCCCTCCATAATTTCTTGATTATAAGTAATCAAGAAATCTAACTTTTATCAACGATAGGTTCTAAACCCATTCTCTTTAAAGCTACATTCAAAGTAGTAATTTTGAATAAACCTTTATCTCCAACTTTAAGTTCGAGATTAAGATCCAATAGTCTAGAGCTATGAACAAGACCATCAATTCCTTCTCCAACCCGGACAAAAGCGCCAAAGGTAGTTAACTTTGTAACTTCCCCTTCGACTTCCTGTCCTTCAGAGTATTTACCTTCTAGTTTAGTCCATGGATCATCTTGCAACCGCTTTAAAGATAATAAAATTTTCCCTTCATCTTCATTTTTCTCAAGAACCAAAACTTTGACTTTTTCACCTACAGAGTAAAGATCTTCCGGTTTTTTAAGCCTATCCCAAGAGACTTCAGAAATATGAACAAGACCGTCAATGCCTCCGATATCTACTAAGATACCAAAAGGAACAATTCTGGTGACTGTTCCTGGAATAACATCATCACTCTTTACTTTAGATAAAACTTCAGCCTTTTGGTCGTGAGAAAAACTGATCTGATCAAGTGGACGAGCTGAAAGAATAAGTTTATTAGCTTTTCTATTCGCCTCTAGAACATATGCTTCAATCTCTTTTCCCTTGAGTTTTTCCAAGGAATCTTCAACCTCTTCTTTACTTCCAGTACTTGGAAATATATTTTGAGATAACTGAGAGATAGGAATAAATCCTCGAATACCTCCGTCAACAAGAAGTCCGCCACGATTGAAATCAATGACTTTTACTTTAACTGGAGTTTTTTCTTCAAAGGCCTGTTCCAATTTCCTCCATCGGCGTTCAATTCCCGCACGACGTAATGAAAGAACGACTTGACCATGATCATTTTCGACTTGAGCTACAGAAGCTAAAATAGAATCACCTTTTTTGAGTTGAGAAAGAAAATCTTTTTCAGCTCGGAGTTCCTTACCTAAGATAACTCCTTCTGCTTTAGTACCTAAATCAACCAAAATCTCGTTATCATTAATCGATAACACAATTCCTTCGACTATTTTATTTCTTTTGATTGGTTTGGGATTAAATAGAGGATTATCTTTCAGATCATCCATTGACCTAGCTTCGGAAGCCGCAACAGTATCTTTTTTATTCACTTTTTCTTTTCACATCCTTTCTGATGAATTTCGAACACCGCAATTATATACTCATCTTACTATAATTTGCAATAACATTACTGAGTATAATCCAAATAATCATATATTAAAGTTTAAAATCTGGTTTATTTGGATATAACTGAATTATTTCAATTTGAAAATAGGAATATTAGTAATCCAGTTTATACTAAATTACTCAACTATTAATTTTGATTTTTCAATGTAATGAAGGAGATTAAAAAAAATCTTGTGTCCACAAGTTTTTGTGATATATAACTCAGGGTGAAATTGAAATCCATAGATCATCCTATTTGTATGTTTAATAATTTCAATTCCAGACTCAGATTTTGCCAACATAACTAAATCCGGAGACAATCTATCTATATACCAACGGTGAGATTCAAAAACTTTTAAATTCGGTAAATCCTTAAAAATCGCCTCATTATTAACTATTTCAATATCTACAAACCCTTTTTCTCTTTCTTCTCTAAGTTTCAATTCAGTGTGATAAACAAAAGAAATTAACTCAAAACCTAAACAAATACCGATCATTGGAACCTTAGATTTTTTTATTAATTCTATCTCTTTATTATATAAAGACTTATTTTTAACTACTGCATTTTTACTACTACCAGAAAGGATAATTAAATCAGCTTTACTCGTATTCTTCAAGTTGATTTTTTTAACGTTGATAATCTCAGTATTATGGTTTTTCAATAAAAACAACAGCTTCTGTAAATTATTAGTACCGTTATCAATAACAATAATATTCATGAATATAAGTATAGAACAAATTCACCTACAAAAAAATCTCCATATTATTGGAGATTTCTTTGTCCTGGCAGCGAGGTATTTTCCCAGGTCCTTGTGAACCAAGTATCTTTCCTGCTAAAGGTTTTTACGACTCTGTTCGGAATGGAAAGAGGTAGAACCCCCTTGCTCTAACTACCAGGAAGCAGTTTTTTAGTATTTTCGTAGACTAAAAATATACTTACTAGCAGTTAAATCCGACAGGTAATATAAAATTATTATTTATGTGCTTAGAGATTTGTTCTCTAAAGTACTGGATAGAAAATCAGCCTTCTTCATTTTAGAATTTCTTATAGACACTTAGTACGGCTTGGCTTAACCCTTTACAGGGCTTACACCGACCGCCTATCCGTCCTGTCTTACGACAGGCTTTTTTACCAGGTAGTCTTCCTGGAGTCAAAAATTTCTGATCTTGGAGTTGGCTTCGCGCTTAGATGCTTTCAGCGCTTATCCATTACGAATATAGCTACTCAGCGATGCAGAAGGCTCTACAACTGATACACTAGAGATTCGTCCATCCCGGTCCTCTCGTACTAGGGATAGCTCTCCTCAAAAATTAACGCCTGTACCGGATAGAGACCGAACTGTCTCACGACGTTCTGAACCCAGCTCACGTGCCGTTTTAATGGGCGAACAGACCAACCCTTGGGACCTTGTACAGCCCCAGGATACGACGAGCCGACATCGAGGTAGCAAACCGATCCGTCGATATGAACTCTTGGGATCGATAACTCTGTTATCCCCGGGGTAGCTTTTATCCGATAAGCTTAGGCACTTCCACGTGCCGCCTAAGGATCATTAAGACCGTGTTTCCACCTTGCTTGACTTGTAAGTCTCGCAATCAAGCTGGCTTTTACCCTTACGCTTAACTCGCCATTTCCATAGGCGATAAGCCAACCTTTGTGCACCTCCGTTACTCTTTTGGAGGCGACCGCCCCAGTCAAACTGTCTGCCAAACATTGTCTCCTAAACCGGATTCACGGTTTATGATAAGAATCAAAATTCAAAAAGAGTGGTATTTCACTGGCGCCCGAAGGCTCCCACCTATTCTACACATTCTAAATCCTGACTCAGTGTCAAGCTACAGTAAAGCTCCACGGGGTCTTTTTGTCCTGGTACAGGTAATGCGCATCTTTACGCATATTGCAATTTCGCCGAGTCTACTGCTGGAGACAGCGCCCAAGTCGTTACGCCTTTCATGCAGGTCGGAACTTACCCGACAAGGGGTTTCGCTACCTTAGGACCGTTATAGTTACGGCCGCCGTTCACCGGTGCTTCAGTTGAAAGCTTCCCCCACAAAAGTGAGGTAACCTCCGCGTTTAACATCCCGGTACTGGGCAGGCGTCAGCCCCCATACATCACCTTACGGTTTTGCGGAGACCTGTGTTTTTGCTAAACAGTCGCTTGGGCTATTTCTCTGCGCCCTTCCTCATACAAAAGTACAAGAAAGGGATGGCTTCTCCCGAAGTTACGCCATTAATTTGCCGAGTTCCTTAGCAGTAGTTCTCTCGTACACCTTCGTATACTCAACTCGTCCACCAGCGTCGGTTTAAGGTACGGGTTTCTGATGTTCGTTCTAACTTGCGTTAGAGTCGCTAGAGTATTTTCTTGAAAAATAAATAGGGTCCAATTCCGCTAGGTTTTTAACCACACGGAACTATCACGTCTTAAATAACCGTAAAAACGGATTTACCAATCTTTACTTTCTCGACGTTTGGATGGAGTCATTTCCGATGATCCACTTGGCTATCTATCTTTGTCAACCCATTACTATGACGAACACCCTAAAGTAGCCGAATATAAACGGCTTGTCCATCGCTTACGCCTTTCGGCCTCAGCTTAGGCCCGACTGACCCTCCGTCGATTGACGTTGCGGAGGAAACCTTGGACTTTAGGTGTGCCAGAATTTAACTGGCAACGCGCTACTCATGCCGGCATTCTCACTTCTTTATGCTCCACACAACCTTACGATTATGCTTCACTGCAATAAAGAACGCTCCCCTACCACTTACTAAAAACCGAAGTTTTCAGTAAATCCGCAGATTCGGTATTATACTTGAGCCCCCTTACATTTTAGGCGCAAAAAAGCATCGACCAGTGAGCTATTACGCACTCTTTAAAGGATGGCTGCCTCTGAGCCAACCTCCTGGTTGTTTATGTTTTTCTACTGCCTTCTACACTAAGTATAATTTAGGGACCTTATCTGACGATGAGGGTTGTTTCCCTTTTGTCTTACCAAGCTTAGCCCTGATAGACTGACTAGTTATATGAAAGAAACGGTATTCGGAGTTTGGTTAGACCTGAAGACTTGCGTCCTCAAAGTCTATTCAGTAGCTCTACCCCCGTCTCATAATAATAACCGCTAGCCCTAAAGCTATTTCGGGGAGAACCAGCTATCTCTGAGTTCGATAGACATTTTACCACTACCCACAGCTCGTCCCAGCATTTTGCAACATACACGGGTTCGGACCTCCCCCGTCTTTTACAACGGGTTCGTCCTGGCCATGGGTGGCTCACTCAGTTTCGGGTCAGATTTAATCTATTTTTGATCGCGCTATTCACACTCGCTTTCGCTACAGCTCCGTCACTTAGTGACTTAACTTTAAACAGACTAAAACTACTCGCCGGCTCATTCTTCAATAGGCACAGTATTACCCCGCATAAAGCGAGGCTTTACTCGTCTTGTAAGCAACATAATTTCAGGTTCTATTTCACTCCCCTCACCGGGGTTCTTTTAACCTTTCCCTCACGGTACTTGTTCACTATCGCTTTTGAAAGTATTTAGCCTTGGAAAGTGGTCTTCCCAGATTCCCACAAGATTTCACGTGTCTCGTGGTACTCAGGAATCCTACACAAGATTGATCGATTTTGCATACAAGACTATCACTTTTTATAGTCAGTCTTTCCAGACTGTTCTGCTACCAATCATTTTTTTAAAACTTGTATATGTAGGTCCTACAACCCCTCGATTTGCATCGAGGTTTGGGCTATTCCGCTTTCGCTCGCCACTACTTACGGAATCTCTTTTGATTTATTTTACTCCAGTTACATTAGATGTTTCAGTTCGCTGACTTACCTCTCTCTATCCTATAGATTCAGATAGGAGTTTCTACCATCAGGTAGAAGGGTTGCCCCATTCGGAAATTCCCGGATAATAACGGCTCTTGGCGCCTTCCCGAGACTTATCGCAGCCTAGTACGTCCTTCTTCGGCTTTCAAAAGCAAGGCATCCATTATGTGCTCTTAAATTAAAATTCTAAAATACGAAGATGTTGAAATTCTATCCAGTTTTTAAAGAACAAAGGTTTTAAAAATTATAATTTCTAAATCCTAAACATTTAGTATTTAGTACTTAAAGTTTATAATTTTTTACGCAATTGAATTTTGGTGGACCTGAGGAGATTCGAACTCCTGACCTTCTCGTTGCAAACGAGACGCGCTACCAACTACGCCACAGGCCCGGAAAAAATTAAAAAATCCCCCTCAAGGGTCCTAAAAAATATGTTCAATTGTTTTGATGGAAAAAGTCTAAGTGGCTCGAGAATCTTGGAAAATATATGATTTTTCTCGATTGCTTCTAAGGCTTCCCATCGATCCGTTGTTTTGGTTGAAAAAGTACATCATTTCGCGACTTAATTTATACCACAAACGGAAACTGAAAGTCAAATACTAAAACTAGTTCATGAAAGAGACGATTTTAAATACCAAAATAAAGATAAAAATACTAGAAACAAGCACTAATCCCAAAAGAGATAAAACTCCCAAAATGTAGTCTTTTTCCTTAACAACAACTTTTGAACCAATAAGCAGATCATGCCAAGCTCTCATTTGATCATCTTTGATAATCCATAAAAACCCTAAGCCAAAAACTAGTCCTGAAACCGTATAACCAATTACGTAACGAAAAAGTGAATCCCTCAAACTTAGTTTTTCTCCTTTTTCGTTCAGAATCGTGAGGTTAAAAGCCTCTTTTCCCAGAGACCCGCCCCAATAGGAAGTCGTTAGTGTTTGATAGAAAAGCCATAAAATTTCCTGAATAATAAGATAATAAAGGGTTAATATTCCTAATTTCACTAAAAGATCTGATGTAGAACTACTACCTAAAGTGATAAAAAGACTAATTAATAAAAAAGGGAGCCAAAGAATCAAATGGTCTACGAGAAAAGCCAAAAACCGAACAATAAACCCTGCGTTTTGATATTGAGATTGCTTAATACTACTTTGCATTGTTCCCCTCCTTCTGTTTTTCTCTAACCTGTTTGTACAGTAGCGTCCAGTTTGCAGATTTAAAGGAATTAAAAGCTCCTACGAATACTCCACTAACAATTAAAATAAGTAAACCTAAAAGAGCAAGTGGTAAACCTAACCCAACGTGAATAAAAAATCCTAAAATAATAATTCCAATAATTACGATTAAAAAAATCAAATAGAGACAACCAAAACCACAACCAAAACTATAATTGATAACTCCTTGAATGATAATTTCAAGGAAGGCTTTTTTCACAAAAGTAAAAGCTTCCTTATATGCTTCTAGATAATCTTTATCTTCGACAACCACGATTCGGATAGAAATTATCTTTAGCAGAGATAAAAATAAAGATCCTATAAGCATAAAAAATATTAGAATGAAGCCAAAAATAATTGCTAAGATAATATTCAGTACCGGTACGGGGAAAAGCAGGCTGAAAACAATAAGCAAACCAAAAGCGATTAAAATTAAAAAATAGATTAAACCGGGAACTATTGAAATTAAAACTAACCTCTTAGCAAAACGAATTCCATAAATTGCGCCTTTACGAAAACTAATTTCCTCTCCTTTTTCTGCTCCATTCACAAGACCAATAACAGCTCCCTCTGCCCAGTTATTCAAATAGATTTTTACAATAATTCCGAGGATGATAACGCTAATTAAAGTCACTATGATAAGTATCCAAATATATGGTGGAATTTTGGCAATAACTTCAGAAAGAGAAGTTAAAAAAGAATCTATCGCTGAAGTTAGTTGATCCCCATCTACAAAATCGGAGTTTTTGATTTTATCGACATCAGAACTGTCAAAGTCATATCCACTCCCCCCTCCGCCACTTCCCACACTAGCTCCACCAAGAAGCATTCCTAAAATCCAGAGTATTTTATTCTTTTTAATAATTTCCCAAGATCGTTTAATTATTTTGCGAAAATCGATGTTCATTTTTCCTCTTTTTATTAAAGGAGGGGTAAGTAGATGAATCTACTTACCCACTCTCTTTAAACCTTAACTTTTTTTGATGACGTAAGTTTTGGCAATTTTATCGTGCCAACCTTGTTTTTTATCATCAAATAAAACCCATATATATCCTAAACAAAATACTAGACTGGAAATAAATTTCCCGACAATTTCGCGCAAAGCCGCTTTACCATAAGAAATTTTTTGATAATTTTCATCGACGACTTCAAGCTTCATAATCATTTTTCCAATTGTCGCTCCTTTTGCTCCGGTCATAACAATATAATAACCCCAGGAGATCGCCATATTTACAAACATGAGAATAAATGATCCTCCAATTGCCGTGGCGATAAGACCAGCAGCAGCTTCATCTGTCATCACATCGGTACTCATTAATGAAGTTCCTGCACCTAAAGCAGTTCCAAAAATTCCGTTTATAATTCCAGTAACAACGCTGATTAAAATTCCGTCTATAATCGCCGCAACCAATCTAACACCAAAACCAGCATGTTCATAAGCTGTTGTGGTTACGGGAGTTTCTGTTTTTACTTCTTCCATTTATTTATCACCTCCTTTGATTATTACTATAATAATACTAGATTTTGATATTTTTTCCAAGATGTCCATTGTTAGTCTATACTGTAATCACTTCAGATCGATAGACTGCTTTAGTCTTTTCATCTTTTTTGACTCAATCACAATCTGATTCTTCCCCTTTTTCACTAGAAACTATAGTATCCGTATTTATTGGTAATTATCGTCGGATTACTAAGCTAAAGAGGTTTAACGTCGACTAATTTCACAAGTCCTAGGTCGTATTTGTAGAAGTTGTTCCACTTACATATGTAGCTACGTTATTGTATTTAAAATAGGGTAAAAATATTGAAAATAAAAAGAAAATTGTAAAAAATGAGTAAAGAGCCGAAATAAAGTATCTTTTTCTCCTTTTTGAGCGGAGTTTTTTAGAACTGAAATTATAGTAATAATAAGACATTAAATGTCGTTAATCTCCAATATTTAACTATAGAGAAAAAGAGTCGGAAAATCAAAATAAAAAAAGGAAAAACGAATGCCCATTTTTGGCGTTTTGGCAACCAGATAATAGAGACTGCTACATTAGTATAATTATCGCTTTTTATACTTTTCAAAATACTGTTTGTAAGTCTTTAGAGTATAGGAAAAACCAGAATGTAAAGGAGTTGGTAAATTATCTAAAGTAAACCAGGCAATCTCATCAATTTTAGTGGGTTCACTAATCTTTACTTTTTGTGGATCAACTTGTACAAAAAAAGGAATTGCCAACCAGTGAGTATCTACCCCTTGATGCTTTCGAAAAATAGAGTGTGGCGGAAGTTGACTTTGAATAGTTCCACTACAACCATATTCTTCAAAAACCTCTTTAAGAACGTTTTGCTCTGGAGTTAACCCAAACTCTAATTGACCCGAACCCAAATCCCATCTTCTCTGTTCATCACGGCAATTTTTACTTCTGCGATGTAAAAGAAAATTACCCTTACCATCATTACAGTAGAAAGGAGTCGTTATACCGATATAATCAATTCCTGGAATTTGAATCTTTTTATTCATAAAAAAAGTATAACACAAACGAAAAAAACTACGTTAATAACGTAGTTTTTATTCTATGGTGGGCGATCATGGACTCGAACCATGGACCTCCAAATTATCAGTTTGGCGCTCTAACCACCTGAGCTAATCGCCCCTATTTATCTTTGGAGGCGCGGGTCGGAATCGAACCGACGCGTAGGAGTTTTGCAGACTCCTGCCTTTCCACTTGGCTACCGCGCCAAATTAACAAGCTGCGAAACTCCAATTTTTAAACGAATTGAATATATCATAAACAAAAAAACGGAGCAACAAGCTCCGTTTTTTGTATCTTTAACTTTCAAAAAGTGGTAGGAACTGCTACCTTTATGGTTGTAGCATACACCTATAAAGACTCCAGTCGTGAAGTTGGAGTGATACTCCTTAGAAAGGAGGTGATCCATCCGCAGATTCCCCTACGGATACCTTGTTACGACTTAGCATTGATTACCGGTTTCACCTTAGCCCATCTTACGACGGTCTTCGGGTGCCCCCAGCTTTCCCTACTTGACGGGCGGTGTGTACAAGGAACGAGAACGTATTCACCACAGTATAGCTGACCTGCGATTACTAGCGATTCCATCTTCATGTAGGCGAATTTCAGCCTGCAATCTGAACTGAGATCAAGTTTATGAGATTAGCTCCCTGTCGCCAGATTGCAACTCTTTGTCTTGACCATTGTAGCGCGTGTGTTGCCCAGGATATAAGGGCCACGCTGACTAGACGTCGTCCCCACCTTCCTCTCGCTTACGCGAGCAGTCTCATCTGAGAAATACAACAGATGATAGGGGTTGCGCTCGTTGTGGGACTTAACCCGACATCTCACGACACGAGCTGACGACAGCCGTGCAACACCTGTTCTAATACCCTCGAAGGAGTCCATCTTTCGATAGATTAGCAATTAGAATGTCAAACCCTGGTAAGGTTCTTCGTTTATTATCGAATTAAACCACGCGCTCCACCGCTTGTGCGTTCCCCCGTCAATTCCTTTGAGTTTTAGCCTTGCGGCCGTACTCCCCAGGCGGGATACTTAACGCGTTAGCTTACGACACCCAACCCACTCAAAATAGGAAAAAATATTTCCTATCCTCAGTGGGTCAGGTATCTAGTATCCATCGTTTACAGCGTGGACTACACGGGTATCTAATCCGTTTCGCTCCCCACGCTTTCGTGCCTGAGCGTCAAAAAATGGCCAGAAAGCTGCCTACGCCTTTGGTGTTCCTCTTGATATCAACGGATTTCACCCCTACACCAAGAGTTCCGCTTTCCCCTCCATATTTCTAGTCTACCAGTATTCTTAGCGGGTCCCCGGTTAAGCCGAAGGATTTCACTAAAAACTTAATAAACCGCCTACGCTACTCTTTACGCCCAATGATCCCGGATAACGCTTGCACCCTACGTATTACCGCGGCTGCTGGCACGTAGTTAGCAGGTGCTTATTCCTACAGTTACGTCATTATCATCCTATAGAAAAGGAGTTTACAACCCGAAGGCCTTCATCCTCCACGCGGCGTCGCTGCGTCAGGGTTTCCCCCATTGCGCAAGATTCCTGATTGCTGCCTCCCGTAGGAGTCTGGGCCGTGTCACAGTCCCAGTGTGGCTGACCATCCTCTCAGACCAGCTACCCGTTATAGCCTTGGTAAGCCATTACCTTACCAACAAGCTGATAGGCCGCGGACTCATCTCTAACCGCCAAAGCTTTACTCTTATCTTGCGATAAGAGACTATCAAGTATTAATCCGCCTTTCGGCGAGCTATCCTTGTGTTAGAGGTAGATAATCCACGTGTTACTCACCCGTTTGCCGCTCCCACCCGAAGTGGGTCGCTCGACTTGCATACCTTAGGCACGCCGCCAGCGTTCATCCTGAGCCAGGATCAAACTCTCATAAAAATATGACAAATCCTAAATAAATTTAGGAAATATCATAAAGAGTAAACGAGTTAAACCAATTACTTGGTTTAACAATGATTACAAAAAAAATTGACGAAGTCTTGTACTAAGAATTTAGACAACACTTCGCCTAAATTCCTACCACTTCTTGAATGTTAAAGAACGAAAAAAGAAACTTCTCATACGAGAAGCATGGGTATTTATACCATAGGAAAATTAAAAAGGCAAGAGGAAAGTTGATATTTTCGAAGTTAATTTATTTCTTTGATTAAATATCTAACAATTTCTTTATTTCCAGCTATGAAGGGATAAATACTATCTACTCCAAAAGAATAATTCATGAGGTTATTACCTTTTAAATCCACAACTATTCCATTAGCTCCATTAATAAGAGATGCAACAGCTCCAATTTCTTCCGGTCTCATCTTTACTGAACCCATTACCGCTCCTATTTCAGATAAAACATAAAGTAAACTCGAGATATTGGAACCACCCCATTTCAGATGTACATTCTGCGCCAGTGATCCAAATTTCTGAACCGCTTCTTTATAATAAAGATCAAAGTGAACAGGTGTCTTTGCACTAATCCCCCATTGTCTATTTACAGAGATTTGAACGCCTTCTAGATTCCTAGTAGTAGATCCATCAAAAATAAATCCTCGTTTTGAAGTTACTTCATACATTCCTGATGCTTTTATATCAGACAATTTTGGGGTTGAACCTTCATAGACAGCAATCATTAAACCATAAGGCATTAAGTTTTGGCCGATTTGATAGTTTGTACTTCCGTCTAGAGGATCAAAAACAACAAGATGGGTTGGATTATTATGCAGTTCCAGAAAACCAATCTCTTCGGAAAAAATACTTACCGGAAGTTTTTCTTTACGTAAATAGTCAATAATCACCGATTCCATCTTCTTATCCATAGCTAAAACCTCATCACCCTTCACATTAATAATCCCAATCTCTTTATTCAAAGATTGGTTCTCTTGGAATGTTTCCTTTGCCAGTTCTAATATTGTTTTTATGTGATATGAAAAATCTTTAGACATAATATTAATCCTTTATATCTTAAATATCGTTGCCACAATCGCTTTGTGATCACTAACTCCACCAATAATCTTCACATTTTCGGCTTTGTAGTTAGAAGAAGTAAACAGTCCATCCACAACAACTTGCAATCCCTTTTTTCGATGCAAATTTTCATCCACGGTCGTCTTCACCTGAACCGGAATATTATCTGTGAACCTTTTTGACAATGCCGTAAAAATCTCTCCGCCTCGAGGAGCATTAAAATCGCCGCATAAAACGCAATCTCCTACTTTATCCAGGATCTTATTTAATTTATTGAATGATCTTCTTTGGATCACTGTCGTATTTCCCTTTGAACTCCACGTAAAATGAGTCGTTGCAATCGTTTGTTCCTTACCCTCTTTCTTGACATTTCCCCAAGCTAAAATTCGATTACAGAGTCCTCCTCCACCCAAATATGAAGGAACAACTTTTTCGTTACCAAAATATTGCTCACACTGGATATTTTTGAATTCCAAATTGGTTAAAAAAGAAATCCCCCACAACATACCCAATGATTTTTTGGTATATCGTTTTTCAAACATTTTTGCCATGGGGAAAAAATAATCTTTTCTCTTAATTTTATTTGCAATAGTCTCGGAATTATGTTTAAAAACCTCTTGTAAACAGATAATATCAGGATTCTCGGAAACTAAAAAAGGAATCACTTTATCTAGGTGATTATCTCCTTCAATGTTTAGACTAATTAATTTGATAGTTTTTTTCACAGAATTATTTATTTATACCATTCTACAGTATATTCAAAATCATCTTTTCCAATCAACTTTGAAGTAACTTTTGCTTTATAGCCAAAATGCTCTGCGGCCGCCACACATGCTCCTTCATAATGCTTAATATGAAAAGGAATATTCTGCATGCGAATTTTTGCCTTTAAACTGTTTATTTCTTCTACGGTAATTTTTAAACCCGAAGTAACTGTTCCCAATATCTTTGGAAGAGCTTTTGCGACTTTGATTGGGCTACTTCCTATTAAAGAAAACATTGTTCTTCCAATCAAACTATCGGTATATGTTTTGAAAGACAGCCGTCCAAATTCATACTCCGCCTCCGGACAATAAGAACCATAAATAATTTTACTCGAAATTTTGTTGAGATCGGCCTGCACCTGCATCGGATAGTCTTTAAATCCGGCAAAACCAAGATCACCAAACTCCTCTTTGAGCTTATTAACGCCATCCGGTCCTTTTAGTTTTCTAACTACCTCCACAAGTCCCTTTAAAAATATTCCTTTAACGGTAGCATTTGGCATTTTGATCTCCTAAAATTTTTACCCCCATTGTTTGGGAGCATCAACTTTTCCTTTAATTTTTCTAAAGACGGAGGCTGCCGCAATTGCCCCTTGAGCTTCAGCGGTTATCACCTGTTGCAACACTTTTGATTGTTCTGTAATATCTCCTGCTGCATAAATCCCCTCAATATTAGTCTGCATAGAAGCATCTACTTTAATGAAACCAGACTCATCCACCACAACTCCTAGTGGAGAAATAATCTTAGAAACAGGAACCGCACCGATCTCGACAAAAACCCCGTCTAAACCAAGAACTTCTTGACCCTTAAAAGGCTTATCCAACTTCAAACCGGTGACTTTAGTTTCATCTCCTAAAACCTCGATCGGATTAGTTTCATAAATACCAATAACCTTTGATTGTGCAAGACTCTCTAACCAAGCTGGTTCAGCCCTTAAATCTTCTTTTTTCCGTCGATAAATCAGATAAATCTCACTTGCAATTTCGTTAAGATGTAGCGCTCCTGTAATTGCGGCATCACCCCCTCCAACTACAGCTACTTTTTTATTACGGAAAAATGGAGCATCACAATTTGTACAATACGAGATTCCGCGTCCTAAATACTTATCTTCACCCAAAATGTTCAGTTTCCTTCTTTCTGTACCGGAAGCTATAATTATCATTTTTGAGTAATATTTGTTTCCATTATTTGTAGTTAATTCAAAAAGATCATTTTTATTAATATGCGCCACTGTTTCTAGTTTGATTTCTGATCCCAAATTTTTTACCTGCTCACTCATTTTTTGACCCAATTCAAAACCGGGAATTGATAAAAATCCGGGATAGTTTTCAACCTTATGCGCTTTCGCTATTGTCCCTCCCAATTCAGGACCAATGACGAGGTTACTTACCTTATACCTTGAAGCGTAAATTGAAGCTGTAAATCCAGCTGGACCAGCCCCAATTATCAATAAATCATAAACCATCTTTTGATTTTCCATATGTAACTCCTTTTTTAGTAAAATAGGCCGTTCTTACTATTTCCTTAACCCCTGGTAATGTATTCAAACTATCAATCTCCTTCATCGAGAACCATTTTAATTCAAGAACTTCATGGTTTCCCGGCTTAGTAACTCCGCTGTCTACTTCGCAAAGGAAGGGAATTAAAATTGCTTGAATTTTATGACCGGCATTTGTATCCCAAATATTACTCCAAATACAATCGACCAATCTAACTGGATTTACAATGAGTCCAGTCTCTTCGCGAATTTCACGGACAATACATTCAGTCGCTGTTTCTCCAAAGTCAATTTTCCCTCCGGGAATTTCCCATTTAAAATCAGCCAGAGGAATCTCCTTATCGCTTCGTAAAGAAAGCAATACTTTTCCTGAAGTATCGAAGATAACTCCTAAAACTGAAATTACGATTTTATTATTATTTTGTTCATCAACCATTTTTATTCCTCAACTTTTGAGATTGCGGTTACGGGACACGAATCTATGGCCTCTTGTATATCACAAGGAGAGTAATCCGCATCCGGTTTCACATCAGCTTTTCCATCATCCTTCATATAGAAAACGGAAGGACATAAAGCAGAACAAGTACCGCAACCAATACAGGTAGTTTGATCAACTTTTGCTTTTGACATACGATTCTCCTTTATTACCAAATTATACTATTAAATATAGCTATTAAAAAAGGCCAAAAAATAAACCGAAACCTAAAATTAACATTATAAGTCCCATAAATAATCGCAACCATTTTCTTTTATCAAGACGCCAGGAATTAACCTTATCCGGATCTAACCCTTTATAAACTACAAGCAAAATAATAAGTAAAGGCGAAACGAATATTACATTATAAATTAAAAGATAAAAAATTGATAACAATTTATCGCTACTTTGAGCTAGGATTCCTAGAATCGCTAAATAAACACCTCCCGTGCAGGGTAATTCAAATGCAGAAACTAAAAATCCTAAAACGATTGTTGCTGGAAAAGTAGCCTTTTTGACATATCTTTCGATTAGCGGTTTTTTACTTTCGGGAATATGTAGACTAATCCCCTTACCATACCAGAAGAAATCTTTAATATTTATTAGTCCTGCCACAATTGAAATAGAGGCTACAATTTTCATTACCACAGATGTCGCTGTTAAATATTTGGCCAGCTGTAAAATTCCCAAACCGGAAACAAAATAAACGACAAAAACGACAATAATATAAGTCAATCCCACTTTAAACATTGCCTTCTTATCTTTAACCGCCATGAGATAAACCAGTAAAAATATAAGAACGGCAAAAGCACAAGGGTTAACACTATCTGCTGCGGCTCCAAGAAGAATAGCTGGTAGAGTTAATTCCAACTTTTTTGTTTCTTCCGTACTGCCTTGAATCCGATTGTAATCTAGAGGACAAGCGGTTTTGTTTTCATAAAAATAGTCTATTTTTTCGCTTAAATTATTTTTGATGGCATCTGCTCCGCCCAAATAAGTATCACCAACAAAAACTGCTGGGACACCAGAATCTTCAACCTGATATCGTTTATTAAAATCAGAAAGTAGCTTCCTATTTTCTTCATTATAATAAACTTCCAGTGATTTTAATTCTACTTTATCTTTCTTTTGAGAGGTCAATTCTTCAACAAATGGACTTACAGAAGCACAAGCCTTACATCCTGCTCCCCAAAAATAGTAGACACATACCTTTCCTGATTCATCTTGCGGACGATATTGATCAAAATTTCCATCTTGATTATTATTCTGATCATCTTCAATTGTACAAACGGTAGGATTGCTACAAGAATCATCAGCACTTTGCACCTTTGTGTTTATCAAAACTGAGAACAAAGATATTGTGATAACAATAATTAATAGTTTTTTTACGATTTTAATTGTCACTTAGTTGCTCCTTACGAAATTATATAAAGCCAAAAATACGAGACAAGGGAAAGATCACAATTACGGCCAAAATTGCTCCACCCAACAATTGCCCTACAGTATGTTTTTGTAAAAAAAATCGAGCCCACATCACCAAAGGTAGAAGCAATAGTAAATATAAGTAACCAAATCCTAAAAGAATTATTGAAAATGATATAAAACTCGTAACCGCAAGAGTGTGATTCGAAATCTTCCAAAAAAGTGTAATCATAAAGTCGAGAATAATCTCTACTAAATAAATAAGGATGAAATACCGTAATATCATACTCACGTCAAAAATAACATAGAGAAAAAATAATACTATTCCCAAAATAATAAGAATAAAGAAAAATAAGGGTCTTTCACTTCTATCACTAAGATCAAAATCAGAAAAAATACGTAGTTTAGTGAAAAGAAACAACACTCCTCCGGATAATATAAACATCATGGCGCTCAAGAATATCCAACCATAATCGGTAGCGTTAAACTGACCTGAAAAAACTGCTACTAGAGCTAAAAGGATAAAGGTTCCGAAACCAAAGATTCTTGATACACTTTTTGCTATCAAAATTAATAGTTTGTTCTTTTTTTGCTTCATTCTTGGTAAGTAATTCTAAAATCAAAAAAATCACCCTCTGGTTTTTCAAAATCAAAGACAACATCCTGAACAACCGCTTCAATAGGGCCTTTGTAACACCAGCTTAAAAACTCTTGAATTTTATGATCTTCTCCTTCAACTAAAATCTCAACCCTCCCATCTCTCAGATTACATATCCAACCGACTAAAGGTAATTTTTCAGCCAACTCTCGGGCGTTATGTCTAAAAGAGACCCCTTGAACTTTTCCAGAAACAAAAATATGTAATCTTTTTTTCATTTTAGATTTTTTGATTTAATAATGAAACTAAAGACAGCTATAATCACTTATTATCTTCTTTCCACTCATCAGAAACCTGATATTTGTTTGTAATACCTTTACTTAAGGCTTCATATGCAAGATTAAAAGTCTCTTCTTTAGAATACATATAAGTATCAATGACAAGATCATAAAGACGCTCATCCCAAAAATTTATTTCTTCTTTAGAGTCAATTAACTTCTTTTTAACAACCCAATCATTCCACTCTTTATGATACATTTGTGTCCATTTCTGAACATTAATATTCATTCTCTCTTTTAAATTTTTCTTTGCTTCACGAACTCTTACATTATCTCGGTTTGCCACACGATCAATACGAAGAGAATTTTTACATACTAATAATATTTTTAAAGTATTTGGGACATTCTGAGCTAAAAATCCACACAACCATGACTCAATAATCATCTTTTCCTTTTTGACTAACCATTCTCTCATTCCCATATCTACTTTTCGATCAAAATCTTCACCATAAGTAGCAGCAGAATGATGTAGTAACGAATCTCCTTTGAATAAACCCTTTTCGATTGCGTATTCCCTCATGAATCCTCCTCCTGAAAACAAATTCCAATCAGACAGTTTTTTGTGCAATAATCGTGCAAGAGTAGATCTACCAGACCCAGGAAGACTTGAAATTACAATATTCTGATACTTCAATTTATCCATATTTACTCCTTAAAAAAATACTGAAATTTATTTAGATCCACCTTTCCCGAAATATCAAAAACAATTCCTTCTGATTCTAATAGTTTTTGTTGCGATTTTATTCCACCGCTTCCAAAGTTTTTAGCTAGAAAACCATTACTATTTACTACTCGATGACAAGGAACTACTGGAGCAAAGGGGTTTTTGTGTAAAGTATTTCCTACTGCCCGAGAAGATTTGCCATAACCTGATGCTTTAGCGATCTGTCCATAAGTAGAGACCTTTCCTTTAGGAATTTTTTTCGTAAACTTATAAACTTTTTCTGCAAACTTGGATATTTTAACGTTTTTCATTAGTAATCCAATCGATAATTTTGTCTAATGCTTTTCCAATTATTTCTTTGATATGTTTTACTTCATTTTCAAAATTACTCAAAACATATTTATCTTTTGGTATAATTAGATCATTTCCAATTCCCACTCGAAGTCGATCAAATTCTGGTGTTCCTAATCTCTCTACGATCGAACGGATCCCGTTATGACTGCTTTTTCCTTCAGAATTGACACGTAATCTAATATCATCCAATGGTAAATCAAAATCATCATGCACAATAAGCAAATCAGTCAGTGGTATTTTATAGAAATTAACGACTTTATATACAGCTTCGCCAGAATTATTCATGAAGGTCTGAGGCTTAACAAGTAGTAACTTGTTACCTTCAAGATCTCCCTCTGAAATTAGACTTTCAAATCTGGAGTTTTCTTTCCAAAAGCTTGAGTTTAACTTTGAAGCAAGCTCATCGATAACCTGAAAACCGATATTGTGTTTTGTTTTCTCATATTTCCGACCCGGATTACCAAGTCCAACAATAATTCTCATATCCTCAATCTCCTCAATCTAACATTCTTCAACTAATAATAAAATCGCGGCACAAATAATTAAATAATAGCTTCAATTTTAACATGTTCCCGCTTCAAAAAAAATCCCACCTTTTTTAGTATAAAAGATGGGATTTAAAAATATTTTAAGAATTAAATTACATTTTTTTAGCAGCCCACTTTTCAGCCCAATCACCAAGAATTGGCAATTTATAGTTCTCATCTGTTTGATAAGCTTTTAAGGCTGTGACAATAATTAAAACCAATTCGGCTAACCAAGCAATAAAGTTAACAAAAGGAATTACTCCTAATACAATACCCAAAATACCCACTAAAATTCCTTGTGCGGCATAAAAACGCACTCTCTGATCATCCTTTTCAATAAAATAAAGGATAAGTCCTACTATAGGAATACAAGCTACAGCAGCTTTAATTTTTGAATCATTATTACTTACAACGGTTCCTTGTTTAGGAGCTTCTTGCTTTGTTTCTTTTTTTATTTCCTCTACCATAAACGTGTCACCTCCTTTAGAAAAAATTGTTAAGTTTATTATATACCCTACATCTTTGAGATTGCAAAGATGTAGTTACGTATTAACCGAAGATTTTATCATGATAAAATCTCTTGTCTTCCAAATCGGAAGACACTTTTAACAATATTTATTTTTCAAAGCAAGATTTTTGAATTTATTCAAAAATATGGATTAATTTGGATATAGACTCAGATTCATTAAATTGACAAAAACCTAGTTAAATATTACTTAAAGATTATCATTTTAAAATAATGTTATCTGTTCCTGTATTTCTTCCGGTTTTTCCTTACCCCAAATCTTCACTTTTCCAAAGACACCGTCAAACCCTGGATCAACACTTATCTCTCTTTTCCTTAATTTCAGAATTCCTTCTACAACTTTTTCCTGAGCATACACTTTTAATTCTAATTCTGAAGCAGTAAGTAATACTTTAAATTCCGTACCAATTCCATTTATGATTTTTTCATATTCTTCAGTAACTGCCTTAGAAGAACCACCAACTTCTAGTGCTTCCGAAATTATCTCAATTAAAGGAACTAACATCACATAAGGAGGTCTCTTTAATTTTCCTGATTTTATTCCTCTTACCTTATTTTCTCCTAAATACCAATCTTCAATTTGTAAATCTGATTCCAAAATCTTTCCAAGATCCTCAACTCTTTGCATTACTCCAACTGTTAATTGTTTACCACATACCGGACAAATTTTCCCCTTTTTTCTCAAGTCCTCTAAATTATACTTTACGCCACAATTTCGGTGTCCAGTGTAATGATATTTACCTTCTTCTGGAAAAAATTCAATTGTATACAAAATTTTATTCTCTGCCGATTTTCCTGACAAAGCACTTTTTAAACCGGTGTAGCTAAAATCAGATTCAAAAACAGTCGCTTCTCTTCCTAGTTTTGCTGGAGAATGAGCATCAGAGGAAGAAACAATCTGTCTATTATCTAATTCTGGAATTCTCCAATTCATGGCAGGATCAGAAGAAAGTCCTGTTTCCACAGCAATTATATCTTGGCTTACATCACCAAAACACTCGGCAATTGAGTCGAATCCTGAGTTCGCGCCAAAGAGAGAGAACCAAGGGGTCCAGATATGCGCTGGAATAACAATTACTTCGGATGAAATCGCTTTGATCTTTTTTACTAAGTTCAAAGCGCTGATACCTAAAATTGGTCTTCCATCGGAAGTAATGTTACCAATCTCAGAAAGTGATTTATTGATTAACTCGGCAACTTCAATGGAGGGAGATAAGAAAACAATGTGAATTTTCCTAGTTTTACCGCCTTGACTATAAATACAGCTTATCTCTGAAGATAGAACAAAAAAAGGACCTTTTCCTTCTTGATCTCCTTTGTATTTATAAAAACCGTTTCCCATAGCTTCTAAATCCTGTTTCAAGTCATGAATCCAAAAGGGATGTGTAAAATCTCCAGTACCGATTAGATTGATTCCCTTTTTGTTTCCCCATAACCACATTACAGGGATATTCATATCCTTAGAAACAGCGCGTGAATATTTTGAATGAAGATGTAAATCAGCAATATATCTTTTTTCCATAGTTTTACTCTTTTAATTTTTAGAAGATTTCCTATTTTGATTTTGATAAAGTCTTTCGATTTCTGATACAGTTGTTATATCATAAATGCTCTTATCTTTTCTTTGCCAAGTAGTAAGACGTGGAAAACGTAAAGCATAACCTTTCCCATCTTTACTTGCACCAGCTGCATGTAGCGGCGATCTTGTTATCTCATCAGAAAGGATAACAGCAACAATTTGAGGCTCCACCCAAACATCTGGAATTAAAGCTTTAGGGACAATCACATTTTTGGGAGGGAGTTTTCTTTTTAATAAATCACAATCCTTTTTAATAGTTATAAACTCTTCATCTTTAATTCCTGTACCAATTTTAGCGATACTTTCAAAAATCTCGCCTTTCTTATTATAAACTCCAACCAATAAAGCGCCAATACCGAAACTTGTCCTTTTTCCCTGACCATAATAATAACCTAAAACAACAACATCAATACTATCCTCAAGGCCTTGACTTTCTTCTCTTTTATACTTAATCCAATGGAATCCTCTTGATCCAGCTTCATAATAAGAATCAGGAACTTTTGCCATTATTCCTTCTAAACCGGCTTTCTTTTTTTCGAGAAAATATTTGGAGATGTCTTGCACCGAAACTGCCTTCTGTTGTGGAATTAGTTGCAGACTATTTACATTTTCTGGAATGAGTTCTGCTAATATTTTTCTTCTTTCAATTAGAGACTCATTAATATAGCTTTTTCCATTTAAATAAAGCAAATCAAATACAAATAGAGTCAAAGGTAGCTCTGTAGATTTTTCCTGAATGTCATACTTTCTTTTACGCGATATGGTTAATTGAAAAGGTAAAAACCGATTATTTTTATGATTAAAAGCGACTGCTTCTCCCTCTATAATCAAAGATTCACAATCAATTTTAGAAACGACGTCTTTAATCTCCGGAAACATTCCCGTCATATCTTCTAAATTTCGAGAAAAGAATCGTATAAAAGGCTCTTCTTTTGCAAAAAGAGGGTTATCATCTGAAATCTCAGTTTTTAATTTATTTAAGTGTACTTGGAGCCGAAAACCATCGATTTTAGGTTCTAACAAACAAACTCCAATCTTTTCAAAAATCTTTTCCGCACTCGGAAGCCTTTCTGCCGCAGAAGGAATTACAGGTATTCCCGGAGTAACAGATAGCTCTTTTAAACCTTTTAAACCTTTAGCCTTAAAATACGAAGCAACTTTTCCAATATCCGCAACTGTGTTGTATGATTCTTCGATCTCTTTTCTTAGACTCTTGTCTCCGACTTCCATAAAAGACAACGCATCAAGAATGGTCATATCCGAGAAACCGAGTCTTAACTTCTTTAGAATAACACGTAAAACATATTTAGCAGATGCACTATTTATATGCGAAAATAAGGATAAAAGCTTATTTATCTTTACTTCTTGAGATCCATAACCCTCAATTTTGGCTAAAGAAAGAAGCTCTTTATAAACATCTTTGATTGTCAGATCACTCGTTTTTCTTTTAATCAAGTTAGCCGCCAAATCACCCCAATCTCCCATAACATTAAAATCTTTATTTATTTCTTCCTTTGTCTTTTGACTAATTCGAGATAAAAGTTCGGCTATCATCTTTTCGGCAAGATTAAATTCTAAAGATTCATATGATGGCTTCAATTTCCCCAACGACAGATAACAAACAACATTCACCTCTTCTACGGAAAGATTTTTGAAAAGTTCACTCAAAATTTTCGTAATTTCATTACGAGATGTAGTTTTTTCTAGTTTTTCAAAATAATTAGCAAGATCTTGAAAGAGCATAGTATATCCTAAATTAATTTTTTAATTCATAAAATGCAGCTTTAGTTTTTCCTCTTTTTTTAATCACTTTTTTAACAATAAGCTCTTTTAAATCACGCAAAAAAGTGTCTTCCGAAACATTTGATAAGATTTTTGGGAAATCTTGATTCTGTAAACGTCCAATTTCTTGAAGGTATTCAACAATTTTTTCCTGTCTTTCGGTAAGATAAACCTGACCAATTGATTTTTTAATTCTTTGATCACGACTAATCTTAAGAACCTTTTGTTTGATTTTAAGAAACTCTTCTAACAATCCATTTGTAAAATATTCAAGCCAAAAAGTATAATCTTGATCGAACTCGGTAACAGACTGTAGAGCTTGATAATATCTTTTTAAATCATGATCATAATATTCATCTAAACAAAAAAATTTTTTTATATCGTAACCATCCAAATAGAGTATTAATGTCGTTAAAGCCCTGGCGGTTCTTCCATTTCCATCTACAAAAGGGTGGATTTTTACAAATTGACAGTGAAACAGTCCAGATTTAATAACCGGATGAATATCTGCTTCTTTTTGACTTTTTAACCAAGATAAAAGTTCGGATACTTTATCTTCAACTTCTAAATAAGACGGAGGAACATAAGAGATTTTTTGAGTTTTAGTGTTACGAATCACAACCTGCTTATTTCTAAATTTACCACAATAAACGTCAGGAATAATTCCATAACCGACAATTTTATGTACCTGTAAAACCGGATTCAAATCGACACTTTTAGATTGTATACTTTCGATATAGTTTAACACATTACGATAGTTTATGATATCTTGTAAATCGCGCTCTTTACCCGCAGATTCAATCTTTTGACCGTTGATGATTTTTTTGGCATCATCAATATCCAACATATTACCTTCAATGTGAGTAGAGTGATGCACGGCGCGAACTACAGCCTCTTTTTGAAATTGTCGTTCATAATAAGGTAACAAGGGAGAATTTTCAATAATCTGTTTGGAAGCCTCTATTTGACTAATATTTTTCAGGATATTATTATTGATTCGGAACTTAAAATCCAACATAATTATAGTTTAGCATTACTTGCGGTAATTGTGAAGGAAATGAAGTAAAATCATTACAGCTCAATTATTTGAACTTTTTTTGAAACACCATTCTCCCACTCTGTGGTAGTAATAATCGATTGTTGTTTTTCAAGAATATCTTGTACTGAACTTTTATGATAACTATCAAGCTCCGAAAAAATATCATCGAGTAAAAGAATCGGTCTTTCCTTCACACAATATTCAATAAAATCAATAGCAGAAAGAGATAAACTCAAGATTCCTAGCCGCTGTTCCCCTCTTGAACCAAAAGATTCTATTTTCTTCCCATCTAAAAAAACTAGCATTTCATCACGATGAGGACCAATGAGAGTTAGACCTGCAGCTATTTCCTTCTGAGCATGCGAAAACAAACGTTCCTCACTCACAAGATTATTTTTATAAACCAAGGTAATCTGCTTTTTACTCCGATACAAAAAACTATATTTAAGTAACTCATCATTTAAGAATGAGATTAACTGAAACCTTCTTTCTTGAATGAATCTTCCCAATTCCAATAGTTTTTCATTCCAATAATCCAGTTCATTCTCCTTTGACTTTCTCTCCCGGATACTTTCCAGTAAACGATTCCTTTGATAAACCACTTTTCGATATTGACTTAAATTACGTACATATTCTCTGTCTATTTGGATTAAGATATTATCTAAATACCGACGACGAATTTCTGGAGAACCTTGTAAAATATTAAAATTCTCTGGCGTAAAAATAACCGACCTAAAACGGCCAGAAAAGTTTGAGATCATTCTATTGATTCCATTAACTCGAAGCTGCTTACGTTGATGTTCCTGCCCGGAGATAAAAACCCTTAATTTTTCCTTTCCTTCAGTATTTTCAACCTCTCCTTCAATGCTCGCAAAATCCTTATCATAGTTAATTACGTCAATCTCATTTTCCGCACGAAAAGATTTTCCGGTTGAAAGATAAAAAATAGCCTCCAGAAGGTTTGTTTTCCCATGAGTATTATCAGCTAAAATAATTGTTGTATGTTGAAAATCAAATGATTCTTTTTTAAAATTTCGAAAGTTACTTAAAAGTACTTTATTCAAACGCATTCTCAACCCCCAATCCCAAAAATCTAATAATTCCGGCAATTATTAAAAACCAACCAAATAAAAATATCCATCCCCCAAAGCTAAAACTAGGATTTTTTTCTTGCTCTCTTTCATATTTATTAGGATTTTTAAAAAAATATAGTAAAAATCTCATCCAAAATTCAATAATTACGGTTGGTTTCATACCAGAGATAGTTAAACCAAAAATAATCATCACAATTCCTCCAAAAAACAAAACATACGGATTTAGTAAAGACGAATCTAATAATGGCATTTATTTCCTTTCTTGAAGTTGACATTTTGGACAATAAAAAGTCCCTCTTCCTCCTACGACTATTTTTTGGATGACACTACCACAGTTTGGACAGTTTTCTTTATTTTTACCATATACAAGAAAATGTTCTTGATACTGACCTTTTTTACCAAAAGCATCTAAGTAAGAGTTATCAGAGGCTCCTCTATATTTCAAACCTCTTTTTAAAACTTCTTCAATTGCTTCAAATAGATTTTTAATTTGATTCTGATTTAAATAATTGGCTGATGTTTCCGGATGGATTTTGGCTAAGAATAGTGCATCATTTGCATAAATATTTCCAATTCCCGAGATCAAGACTTGGTCCATTAATACTTTTTTTATTGCTCTTCTGCTTGATTTCAAGATTTTCGTAAAAATTTGCAAACTAAGATCCGCAAAAGGCTCAGGGCCATAATTTGATAAAATATCAGAAAGCTCTTCCTTTTTAATGAGTTTTATGTACCCAAACTTACGCTGATCTGCAAATCGTAACTCTTTAATTATACCTTTTCTTTCTAAAGCAATAATTACTCTCGTCCATCGATCTTCAACACCTCCTGGATCACGAATTAATAACCTTCCACTCATTTTTAAATGTATTAAAAAATTCCAATCTTTATTTAGTTCAACGATCAGAAGTTTTGCCTTTCGATTAAAACTGCTTATCGTTAATCCTTTAGTATGTTTGATAACCTCCTTCAAAGAAGGCTGTAATATCTTTGTCGTATTACATGAAATATCTTTTATCTGAAACCCCGAAAGGCTTTTATTCAAATCATATCTTACTGTTTCTACCTCCGGTAACTCAGGCATTTTGTTCTTCCTTCCATTTTTCTGTAACAAAATTTCGTAATTCTTTACTAAATTTAGATTTACTAAACTTCTGAGCTTGTTTTTGACAGTTTTCCTTTAAATAATTATTTCCATTAAAATTAGCTAATACTTTTTTTAAAGAAACTACATTATTTTCATAAAAAAATTCCCCTGTTTTCCCTGGAATAACAGACTCTAAGACACCACCTTTACCATAGGCAATAACAGGCTTTCCATATAACATCGCTTCTACTGGAGTCATACCAAAATCATCTCCTGCAGGAAAAATGAATCCCTCGCAGTTTTTATAAAGACCTGCTAACTCAATATCAGAAACCTTTCCCAACAGCTTTATCGTTTTTCCCGACAATTTTTCTAATTTCTTTTTATCTTTACCTGTTCCCGCTACTACTAAATTTAGATTCAACTCATTACAAGCTTTAATTGCTAAATCGATTCTTTTATATGCAACCAATCTAGATACGATAAAAAAATACTTTCCGTAATTTTGGGTTTTGTATTGAGAATTTTGCCCTGTAGAGGATAGCTCCACGGGAGGATAAATAACTTTTGATTCTCTCCGATAGAATTTCTTAATTCTTTGTTGAGTATTATATGAATTCGTTAAAAAATAATCTACTCTTTGTGCCGCCAAGTAATCCCAAACTCGCAGATAGTGGTCTAAGAAGATCAAAAATGGTTTATATATAGATATCTTCCTTCGGTTAAATTCAGTTTCATAGTGATATAAAAAACGCGGAGGGGTATGACAGTAACAGATATGAATCTGATTTGGTTTCGTAATTATTCCTTTTGCAAAGTTAGCAGTAGAAGAAATTATTACGTCATAATCGCGCAAGTCAAAACTTTCAAAGGCAAGTGGTAACAAAAAAGTATATTGCTTCGAAAACCTTCTAATTAAGGGTATTTTTTTAAAATTCGGAGTGATTACCTGCCAAGATCTCATTCTCTCAGGAAGTTTCTCTGGTTCAAAAAACGACGTGTAAATAGGAGCTTCTGGATAAATCATTTTAATTGCTTCTACAACTCTTTCAGCTCCTCCATATTGATTTAAAAAATCGTGAACAATTGCAACTTTCATTTTATTGCCATCTCCAATTTTAAAATTTCTGTCATCTCTCCCCAATTGACACCTTCTTTAATACTAACTTTCAACGGAATAATGAGTTTTACTACATTTTCCATTTTTTCTTTTACGATTTTTATTACAGCATCTTTTTCCTCATTCTCTACTTCAAAGACTAATTCATCATGAATTTGTAAAATCATCTTTGAAGACGATAATTTTCGTCTAACAAATTCACAATCAATATCTAACATTGCCAATTTGATTATCTCCGCGGAACTTCCCTGAATAGGATAGTTAATAGCCATTCTCTCTCCAGAACTTCGAATAAAATGATTCTTACTTTTTAACTCTGGAATATATCTTTTTTCTCCACCAAGTGTTTCCGTATAACCATTTTTTAAAGCATTCTGTCGACTTAGATCAAGATACTGTTTTACCTGAGGATATTTATCTAAATAGGTTTTGATAAAATAAGCAGCTTGTTTTTGATTAATTTCTAAACTCTCAGAAAGTCCGTGAGGACTAATTCCATAAATAATGCCAAAATTCACTGTTTTTGCTATTCGACGTTCATCAGCAGTAATATCCGAAGCTTTTTTATTAAAAATCTCCATTGCTGTTGAGAGATGAATATCTTGATTTTGCTTGAAAGCTTCTATTAATTTTGATTCTTTAGAAAAATGTGTTAATACTCGCAGATCTATTTGAGAATAATCAATCGCAATTAATATCTTCTCGCAAGGAACGATAAAAGCTTTTCGAATTTTTTCTCCCCAACTACCTCTGATCGGAATATTTTGTAAATTTGGGTCTCTGCTAACTATCCTCCCAGTACTTGCCACATCAAGTAGAAACGTCGAATGAATCCTTCCATCTTCCTCAATACGACATCTTAATGATTCTAAGTAGGTACTTTTTAATTTGTAAACCGTTCTATATTCTAATATTAAGGGAATTATTGGATGTAGCTTTTTAATTTTTTTCAATGTCACTTCATCAGTGGAAAAACCGGTTTTTTTCTTTTTACCTGACGGAAGCTCTAAATCTTCATATAATAACTTTGCAATTTGCTTTGACGAATTTAAGTTTATATCATATCCGATATGATGAAATATCCTAACAGATAACTTTTTAAGAAGATCCTCAACCTCCACTTCTAGATTATTTATAACCTCAACATCTATAAGAAATCCCACTTTGCTCATAGTTGTTAACAGGTTTTGTATCTGACCATCTATATTATCAACATTGTATGGATGTAATTCGTCTGAAATACTTACTGATTCTCTGTTGTTTTTATTCGATAAAGGAGAGTTGTTCATTTTCGTCTTTTTTTTGTACTGTTTTTGAGATATCTTTTCTCGTGAATTTTTTTATTAAACTTCGAAATTCGTATTTTTCCAAAACAGGTACTATCTTTTCTCTATCAAAACTATGATATTTACATTCATCTACTTTAAAAGATAGTGGCACATCACTGATAATAGTCGCTAATTTCTTTGATAGAAAGGCATTTGTCCTATCATCTACTAACTTTTGACGATATTTTGACTCTACTTTATCAATATTCTCATAAATTGTCTCTAGGTTCTTAAAGTTTTTTAATAATATTGAGGCTGTCTTCTCCCCAATACCTTTAACGCCAGGAATATTGTCCGACGGATCCCCTCTTAAAGCTTTATAATCGATAATCTGTTTTGGATAAGAAAGTTGGAATTTTTCCATCAAATCTTTTTTAGACCAAATAGAAGTATTTTCAATTCTTTTCCCAAGAGTAAAAATCTTTATATGATCATTTACAAGCTGAGTAGCATCAAAATCTCCAGTAACTATAAATATTTCAGAGTTGGAAACACTTTTTTCAAATTTATTAACTAAAGCCCCGATAACGTCATCAGCTTCATAACCTTCAACTTCAAAAGAAGATAATCCAAGGTCTTCAACTATCTGTTTAACAATTGGAAATTGTATTTTCAAATCATCTGGAGAAGGAGGACGATTTGCTTTATATTCACTGTAGTCCACATGTCTAAAAGTAGGAGTTCTTGTATCAAAAGCCACCGCAACATAATTGGGAGACATTGTTTCTAATATATTTAAAACTATTTTCACAAATCCGTAGACAGCATTTATTGGAATCCCTTCCGAAGTTGTAAGGGGTGGTAAAGCATGATAAGCTCGATGTATCAAAGCATGTGCGTCAAAAATAACTATCTTAGAATCGTTCATATTATTCTAATTCAAGTAAAAAGTTATATATCGTTTCTATATTTTTGTTTTACTAGCAGACTTCTTACTTTTTTGATTATTTGAAGTTATATCTTGTTGCATTAACTTTTCAAATTCTTCACTTTCAACAGTTTCCTGTTTCATTAACTTTTGGGCAAGAAGGTCTAATTTATTTCGATTCTTTATTAAGATCTCTTTTGCTTTGTTGTAACTCTGATTAATAATCTTCTCAATCTCCACATCAATCTTCGAAGCAAACTCTTCAGAATAATTTCTCTTTTCGTGTAAATCTCGACTTAAAAAGATTAACTCTTCTTTCTCTCCCAACATAATTGGCCCTAGAGTACTCATTCCATAGCGACAAACCATCTCACGAGCGATACCGGTTGCTGTTTCTATATCTGAAGAAGCTCCTACTGTTTGTTCATTAAAAACAATTTCCTCAGCGGCTCTTCCTCCCAAAAGAGTTGCAATTTGATTAAGTAGTCTGGTTTTATTTTCATTATAACGATCTGTTTGTGGAGGAGTCATAGTATAACCAAGTGCTAAACCCCTAGATACAATAGAGATCCGATGCACTGGATCAGTTTGAGGCAAAAAATAAGTAGTAACCGCGTGACCAGATTCATGATAAGCAATTATTTCTCGATCTTCCTCAGTTTGTAATCGTTTTTTCTCTGGACCTAGCTTCACTTTTGTTGCTGCTTCTTCAATATCTGCAGCATTAATCTTATTTTTTCCTTGAGATGCGGCAAGAATTGCGGCTTCATTCAACATATTTTCTAGATCAGCACCCGAGAAACCTACGGTACGACGAGCCAATTTATCAATATTAACATCCTCAGTGATTGGTTTTTTCTTCATATGAATTTTAATTATGCCCTTTCGACCTTCCATATCAGGGTAATTAATCACAACTCGTCTATCAAAACGACCCGGACGCATTAAAGCGGGATCTAGAATATCCGGACGATTTGTAGCAGCAATAACGATAACATTTACTGTCTGATCAAATCCGTCCATCTCTACTAATATTTGATTCAAAGTTTGTTCTCGTTCATCATGTCCTCCCCCAATACCAGCTCCACGCTGTCTTCCGATTGCATCTAATTCATCGATAAAAAGAATTGCCGGAGCATTCTTTTTAGCTTCACCAAAAAGATCACGGACACGAGAAGCACCAACTCCAACAAGCATTTCCATAAACTCTGAACCAGCGATAGAAAAAAACGGAACGCCAGCTTCTCCTGCAACGGCACGAGCCAGAAGAGTTTTTCCTGTTCCAGGAGCACCTACAAGAAGTACTCCTCGAGGAATTTTAGCTCCTAAACTGGTAAATTTTTTAGGATATTTCAGAAATTCAACTACTTCCTGTAACTCTTTTTTTGCTTCCTCTACACCAGCAGCATCATTAAAAGTAACTCTAGTTTTATCTTTTGTAAAAAGTTTTGCCTTCGATTTTCCAAAAGATAAGATATTTGAACCTGATGACTGAGCTTGACGCATAATGATAAAAAAGAAAACAATCATCAAAAGTACAGGAAAAAATTGAGCTATTAAGTTTACCCAAAAAGATGATGTGGAAGTATTCTCAAATTTTATTTCAATTTTTGAAGGATCTACTCCTAAATTTTTAAAAGCTTCTATCACTCCATCTTGACCACTTATACGCGATATCTTCTGTTGTCCATCTTTATAATTTACAGTCAGTTTTTCAGACGTAACAAACACTTTTTCAACTTTATTATCTTTAATATCCTGTGCAATCTCAGTTAGAGGAACTTCTTTTTCAAATAAGTTAGAAGGAGTAAAAAATGTATAAAAGACGTACAAACCTATCACAGCAAGGATAATATAAATAATTATTCCTTTAAAAATATTTCCCTGCCCAACTATTTTTTTATGATTCGGAATTATTTTGTTTTGATTTCCATTATTTGTAGTTGCCATTTATTAATCTTTCTTTATATTTGATGATATTTTCTAAATTTTTTACAAGCGAAACTTCATAAATATTTCACATCAGGAGACTGCTAACACCCATCAATTATATGCCAGGGGCGGGATTTGAACCCACGACCGACAGCTTATGAGTCTGCTGCTCTACCACTGAGCTACCCTGGCATAAAAAAATTCGAAGCCCAAAATCCGAAATTCTAAACAAATTCTAATTTTTAAATCTCAAATTAGAAATATCTTGGCTCTTTTGAAATTTAATTATTGTTTCGAACTCCGTGCTTTGAATTTCGAATTTACATCCTTGGTAGCGGGGAGCGGACTCGAACCGCTGACCTCAAGGTTATGAGCCTTGCGAGCTACCACTGCTCCACCCCGCGATATAATATAGTACATATTCCATTAGAAAGCTTCCCAATCATAGCATAGGGGTCATTTATCGTCAATTTAGAAATACAATACTAAAAGAAGAATTTAAACCATTGCTCCCAAACGGAAAGACTCTTAACAGAAAACTCCGTATCTTCTTCTAGAGATGCTTCAATTTCATTTAATGTATCTTCAGGAATAATAAGAACCTTTTCACCATCTTTCGCTAATCCTAATTTGTTCCGACCTTCTTCTTCTATATAACTCTCTGACTTTAAGTAACTTAGTTTTTCCTGCAAAAAAACAACTTCTTCTGAAAGCTTATCTCTTTCTTCATTTTCTTTAATGATCCTTGTTTGATTACTAATTGTTTGCCATAAAGATTTACTTAAAGAAAAAGCTAACCATAAAAGAAAAATAATTAATATTGAAGAAAAAAAAGTCTCAATCGTAAAAGTTTGATTTTTTTTATGAAGAAATCTCGGTTTATCAGTAAAGATTTTCGGCGATTTTATAGAGTTTTTATCTTGTACTTCATTGCTAGAATCATCAAATATATTCACTTTTACGTCGTGTTTATTGGAAGCTTTATGTTTTAATAATTCTTTATTTGCTTTAAAAAACATATCTTTTAAGTATATACTTAAAAGATTAAAAATTGCAAAGTAGAATTTCAAATTTAAAACATTCTTAATGATATCTATTTTCGGCCACTGATTAACATTTTCAACTTTATAAAATATATGTAAATGGCTTGTTAATAAAGAAATAAAAAGATTATATATCCTATAGTTCTTGACACAAAACAAAAGATATGCTACATTACGACTTCGACAATTATCCAACCTTAATTTCTTTTCATTAAAAGAATATCATAATATATTGTCGTTTAAATTATTATTCACTGTTAATATGATCGAATTGAAAGAAGCTCACAAAAAATTTGTAGAACATCTTACGGAAAAAGACCGCTCTCAAGCGACTATTCTTGCATATGGTAAAGATATAGAACAACTTATAGAATTTCTAGAAAATTTAAGTAAAACTAGAACAACTCATATTAACAAAAACGATCTTCAAGCCTTCATGGCAAAACTTGAAAAAGAAAATTATACCACTAAAAGTATCTCCCGAAAGACAAATAGCACTAAGACTTTTTTCCGCTTTCTTGAACTAAATGAATATATCACTGACAATCCTGCAAATTTAATATCGCATCCCAAGTTTGATACTCCAGCTCCCAGAATTCTATCAAAAATTGAATATCGAGCTTTAAGAGACTCTTGTCGTGAGGATCCAAGAATAGCTGCCATTGTAGAAATTCTTTTACAAACAGGTATTCGTATTGGAGAATTGAGAAATCTTCGAGTAGAAGATGTAATTATTGATAAAACAAAAAATAGCGGAGAGCTAATAATTCAACCATCTCATGGACACGAAGGCCGTAATGTTCCTTTAAATAAATCTGTAATTAAATCAATATCTGAATATTTAAAAATCAGGCCAAACACAAAAGAAGAAACTCTTTTTGTGACTAAAACTGGAAAACCGCTATTAATCAGAAATATTCGATCTGCAATCGATCGATATTTTAGTAAGGCGGGAGTAAAAAACGCAAAAGTAAATGACCTTCGACATACCTTTATCGCCCATCACCTCATGAAAGGAACTAGCCTCATTTTGATCTCAAAAATCGTAGGACACAAAAGATTATCAACTACAGAAAAATACTTAGAACATGTTAGAACTGCTTACAAAGAAACCTTCAAACTCGAAGAACTCTAATCCATATTTCTAATTTATCTCTTCATAAAACTTCTAAGTTTATCAATGATTCTCAGATTTGTAGCTGTCCAAAATAGTGCTATTACCATGAAGAAGATAATGATTGTTTGTACTCCGGTATTAGGTAGCTCTTCAGGTCCTTCTATTTGTTCTTGTGTATCAGTAGCTCCAAGTACGGAAAGATTGAATGAGAGAGTATCGGTATTAGATGCTAGATCGGTAGAGGTTATCGTTACCTCATGCTTTCCAACAGGAATCTCTGTTTCTGGAGTACAGATCCAATTCCCACCACTATCTACAATGGAAGTTCCTATTATGGAATCAGAATTGATGGTAACTACAACCTCTGCATCTACCTCCCCTGTTCCTTCAAAGCTAGGTTTATTATCTTCTATCTCCCAATCAGTTATATCTGTATTAAAGGTATTACCTCCCAGCTTAGTAAGATCTATAGTGGTTACTGTATCTAGTATGATACTGGAGCTGTATATTAAGCTTTCATTCTGAGCGGAGTCACGATACTTTATATATATTACCTTAATTCCATCTCCCTCAGAAAATGTCCACTCTTTGGTTGTTGTATATGTTTCCCATGAAGCTCCGATGAAGTTTGGATCTTCAGAGATCATCATCTCAAACACCTCTGTTAATTCATCGGTTCCTTCTAAAGTCAGAGTGACTGTTTCACTGTTTACATAAGCATTCTCCGTAGGACTAACGATAATAATCTCTCCTTCGGGGATATTAGTATCCATCTCGATGTTTCCAGAGACTCTCTCAGAAATATTCCCAGCAACATCCTTATACTTAGCATAGACTGTCTTAATTCCATCTCCAGAGGTAAGGATCCAATCCTTAGAGGTATCATAATTTTCCCAGGATGCTCCATTAAACCCACTATCTTCAGAAATCATCATCGAGACTACTCCAGAAAGAGCATCGTCAGCTGAAAGAGTGAGTGTGACTCCCCTGCTATTAGTAGTGGTAGCTCCAGAGTTGATGGTAAGACTCCCCGTGGGAGAGGTAGCGTCATAGGTTAGTGTAGTAGATAAAGTATCTCCTTCGTAATTAGCATAATCTCTCATCTTTACATAGACAGTCTTACTACCTTCTATGGTAGATAAGGTAAAATCTTTGGAAGTGGAGAATGATTCCCATGAGACTCCGGTAAATCCACTATCTTCAGAGATCATCATCTCTTTTGCATCATCTGCAGAGAGGGTTAAATCAATGTTCTGAGAATTACTATAGCTGTCTGTGGTAACACCCGTGTTTTGAGGGCCAAGAGGGTAGAAGAGTACACGATAATTCATTGCATCATATACTATTAAATTATGATTATCAGTAATTACTGAATAGGGAGCAGTTAAAGTATATTGCGACGCATCTCCATTCTGATTAATATCCTTATGCGTAAAATCAAGTTGTCCGATTAGAATATCTGCGTTTGTAAAGTTATTTGTAGGTATAGAATTATAAATAAGTATTCGATAGTTGGCAGTATCGGCAATAAATAATCTAATACCATCTGTATAAGCATACCATGGATTACACACAGTATTTGCATTTATTCCACCATTATTACATCCATTACTAGTCATATTTGGTTGACCAACTACTACATCAGCACTACTTAGATTCGATGTAGGAATAGAGTTATAAATAAGTATTCTACTATTACTATAATCGGTAACTACTAAATTACTACCGTTTGAGGATACAACATATGGATAATATAGAGAGCTAGCACTTAAACCTCCATAATTTATTGATCTTGTTGTCATATTTGGTTGACCGACTACTACATCAGCACTTGCATTATTATTGGTAGGGATTGTGTTATATATTAAAACTCGATGATTATTATAATCGGCGATAATTAATTTTTCTCCATTAGTATACGTAGAACCTGGATAATAAAGAGTATTTGCCCCAAGGCCGCCGTTATTAGCAGTATTACTGGTCATATTTGGCTGCCCTATTACAATATCAGCTTCGGCAAAATTAGTTGAAGGGATAGTATTAAATATTAATACTCTACTATTAGAGTAATCTGATATATATAGTTTATTTTGATAAGCAAAAACTTCTACGGGATGATTCAATGATTTTGCACTTAATCCACCATTATTTGCAATATTACTGGTCATGTCCGGTTGACCAATTACGACATCGGCTGGAGTATTACTATCTGTAGGAATTGAGTTATAAATTAATACTCGATTGTTAGCATAATCAACGACATATAATCTCTGTCCATCGGAAAAAGCAGTATTCCAACCGGCCGATAGAGATTGTGAATTAACAGCTCCCATATAAGATAAATTATGCGTAAAATCTTTCTGGCCAATAACAATATCTGCTTCCGGATTATTGGTTAAGGGTAAAGTATTAAATATTAATAATCGATGATTACTTGAATCCGTGATGATCATTTTATTCGTAGTAACTGATAAACCAGTAGGATTATTAAGGGTTTGTGAACTTATTCCACCGTTATTGGCCGTGTTACTAGTCATATTTGGTTGCCCTATCACTAGATCGGCGGAAGTATTATTTACAATGGGAATACTATTATAAACTAATACTCGGTGATTTCCACGATCAGTAATATATAATTTATTATTCGCTATTTGAGTATAAATAGGCGAAGATAAGGTGTTTGAAGCTACAGCTACGCCTTGATTTGCAGCTCCATTCGTCATGTTAGTTTGACCGACAACAATATCTGCAGAAGCATCATTTGAAGTTGGAATAGAATTAAAAATCAATACACGATTATTACTTAAATCACTTATATAGATTTTCCCATTATTAACAGTTATAGCATAAGGAGCATTTAAACGATTAGCAGCTCTACCACCATTATTAGCCGTATTACTGGTCATGTTTGGTTGCCCAATTACAACATCTGCTGAAGCATTATTAGAAGTTGGAATTTCATTGTAAACTAATACTCGATTATTACTTGTATCAGCAATATAAAGTTTGGTGTTATCAGAATAAACTCCTAGAGGTCTATAAAGTGTATTTGCCCCGAGACCACCATTATTAGCCGTATTACTGGTCATGTTTGGTTGCCCAATTACAACATCTGCCGAAGCATTATTAGAAGTTGGAATCTCGTTGTAAATTAATACTCGATTATTCAAATAATCGGCTACGAAGAGTTTTGTCCCATCAGAATAAATATAATATGGATAATATAAAGTATCTGCCGCTACTATTGTAGGACCTTGATATTTATTTATCAGATTATTACATAGATTATTTTGTCCAATCACAACATCTGGTACATCTAAATAAGAATCCGGTATAGTATTGTAAATAAATATTCTGCTATTAGCATAATCCGAAACCATCAATTTATTATTCACAATCAAGGTTTGTATAGGTGTACTAAAACCTCTTCTCATATCTCCATAATTAGGAGCTCTATCACAGGCATCAAAACCGTTCTGTCCTAATACAACGGTTGCCGGAGTATTAGTTTGATTAATTGCATAGGTAAGATTAGGGGCTTGAAAAAAGCTTGAGTTGAATAATAAACTAAAAGAAAGTAGTAAAAAGCAAAAATGTCTAGATAATTTTTTCATAATTAGAAAAGAAAAGCTTAACTATATCCATAGTATATTAATTACTATCTGAATTCAATATATGTTGATATGTTGAAATTAAAAAAGAATACTGAGATAAAAAACATTCAGTGAATTGCAAGTGGGCGCACGTGGATTCGAACCACGGACGGCCAACTTATATTTAAAATTTATTCTAAATTAATGGTGGCTGGGCGCACGTGGATTCGAACCACGGACGGCCAACTTATAAGATTGGTGCTCTACCACTGAGCTATGCGCCCAGTCACCATATAAGATTGGTGCTCTACCACTTAATCTATGCACCCACTTGCAATATAAACATAGTCCTCTCCCATTTAAGCTATGCACCACTTGATTTTTATTCTTCTACTAATCTATAAAAATCATTTATATTAAAAAACTCAGATTTACAACAAATACATTTGAGTATTACCCATTTTAGAGTTATTTGGGTATAACATAAATTAATAGAATAATGCTAGCTCATTTTTTGATTATACCCGAATTAATTTGATTTGCAAAATTAGACTATTACCAAATTTTATATACTATTACTCATTACTTAAGTATCTCTCTTTTTACAAATGAACTAAATTCAGGTATATATTATATATCCAACTTATTTAAAATAATAAAAATGTATGTGGTTATAAAATCATGAATAAACAAAAAAAACCAAAACTAAAACTAAATCGAAAATATCTTATTTATATCTCAAACTTCTTAATAATTAGTGGTGTTATCTATCTTTTCCTTATATTTTTCCCAATTATTAAACCCGAAATTGAGTACCAGCTACATCGCTTATTCAAAAGTAATAATCAAGAATCATCAAATTTAAACTCCGATGAGTCAACAAATTCTGTCAAAATTCCAATAGAAAAACCCTTGTCAGTAACTCCGGTATCAACCGAATTTGGAATAATAATCGAAAAGATCAATTTAAATACTGACTTTCAGCCTGATATTGATATTTCAACTAGAGAAGGTTATTGGCAAGCACTGGAAAATGGAGTCGCTCATGCAAAAGGAACTAAATACCCCGGGCAAATCGGAAACGCATATCTATTTGCACATTCTACTGTTGATCCTCTTAATATTAGTAAATACAATGCTGTCTTTACTCTACTCCATCAACTAGAAAAAGGAGATTCTATTGTCACCTTTTATAAAGGAACCAGATACAACTATATCGTTGATAGTAAAGACATTGTTGATCCAACTAATATCGAACCTTTAACAAGAGATTTTGCCGAACCGGTAATCACTCTTCAAACCTGCTATCCTCCTGGAACAAGCTTGAAAAGACTGATTATAACTGCGAAAATGGAAGAATAGTAATTTTTATAACCAGATGATTGAAACTCACGTTCACATACTGCCTCAAATAGATGATGGCCCGCAAGACTTTCCAGAAAGTTTAAGTCTAGCAAAAGCTTTTGTTCAAACGGGTTATAAAAATATTATTACAACACCACACTTCTGGAAAGGTTATTGGGAACCCACAAAAAAGGAAATTCAAGATAAAATAAAGATCTTGAACAATGCTCTAAAAGAACTTAAATGGGATATTAAAGTATATCCTGGATCAGAGGTAAGATTAACTGATTATATTTTTGAACAAAAACCATTAGAACAATTTCAAAGCCTGAATAATTCCAGATATCTACTTGTAGATGTTTATCCGGACATAACCACAGAAACAATCTCACAGCTTGAATATCTTTTAAAAAATAACCTTCGCCCAATTTTAGCCCATCCAGAAAGGTATCCTTGTTTATACAATTTAGATATGGTGAAAAAAATTAAATCACTCGGTGTTCTCTTTCAATTAACTAGTGTTTCTTTAATCGAAAATAACAGAAAAATTACAAACCAGGCTGAATTATTCTTAAAAAATGGTTACTATGATCTAATTGGAAGTGATTCTCATAATAGTCAAAACCGTTTTTATCCGTTAACCAAAGTTGAGTCTAAAATTAAATCTTTGATTGGCTTAACAAAATGGCAATTGCTGTCTCAAACTAACTGTGCTAATATTTTAAATGATAGTTCATTTTAAAAACATTTTACTGCCATGGATATTAAAAATTACCTCTTTATCATTAAACGATATTTATTCATCATCGTCCTATTTGTGATTTTCGCTACGGCGACAACAACAGCTTTAGTTTTCATGATTCCTCCTACCTACAAATCTTCTACAACTGTCATGGTTAACCTTGCTAGTACCGAAACAATTAACCTAAACGATATTATGACATCCGAAAGACTAGCAAAAACATATGCTGAGGTTATTTCTAAAAGAACCGTATTAGAGTCTGTAATAAAAGAAGTAAATCTTGATACAGATTATGAAGAACTTCTAAAAAAAGTTGACGTCCAATTAGTTAGAGACACTCAACTTATCACAATATCCGTAAAAGCAAAAGATGCTGAAATAGCGGCACAGATTGCTGATACTATCGCTCAAAAATTTTCTGAAGAGGTAATAAAGCTTCAAGGTGATAAACAAAGTTATAATACAATTGCAACTGTAGAAAAGGCTTTTCCATCAGAAAAACCAGATTCCCCTAAAAAAGCACTCTCAATCTCTTTAGCTTTTATTCTCAGTTTCATTTCAATCATTGGAATCATTTTCCTGATTGAATATTTGGATGATACATTCAAAGATGAATTTGATATAAAAGAATATCTAAACCTGCCTCATCTGGGAACGGTTTCTTATATCAAAGAAGTCCACCGTCGTGCAGGAAATTTAATAACCACAACCGATCCACATGACCCAATTGTGGAATCCTTTAGAGAAATAAGAACTAATGTACAATTTTCACAACCTGACAAACCCACAAAAGCATTTGTTGTTACCTCTTCCGGACCATCTGAAGGAAAGTCGCAAATTACGGCTAATCTAGCGGTAATTATGGCTCAAGCTGGTTATAAAACCATTTTAATTGATGCCGATTTACACCGTCCTACGCAACATGATATTTTTAAAGTTGAAAATAACTTTGGATTAACTGATGTCTTAACCAAAAATGATCTCCCTAAAACCATTTGGGAATCAACTCAAATAAATGGATTATCTTTAATTACCTCTGGATCTTTTCTCCCTAATCCCGCAGAATGGTTAGGTTCAACCAAAATGTATCATTTAATTGAAAGACTAAAGGAAGCTAAATTCCATACTATTATTTTCGACACCCCACCAATTGGTTTAATTACTGATGCCGCAATTATTTCTTCCATGGTTGATGGAGCTATATTAGTAGTTGAATCCGGGAAGACCACTCGTACTAATGCACAAAAGGCCGTTGAAGCAATCAAAAAGGTAGGTGGAGAGATTATTGGGACAATTCTCAATAACAAAAAACCGAATGGTGATAAAAAGAGTCATTATTACCGATACAGTGAACACAAAACGAAAAATTAAGAAGTAATCATTTATATCCCATGCGAATCTATTTTATTGGACAAAAGGGAATTCCTGCTTCCTACGGAGGCGTAGAACATCATGTTGAGCAACTAGCTTCTCGACTTGCTAAAAAAGGACATGAAGTCTATGTGTACTGCCGCCCTTGGTATCAAAACTTGGTTTTTCAAAACAAAAAAGTTCCCAAAACATATCAAAAGATAAAATTATTAAATAATCCTTCAATAAATACTAAAAACCTTGATGCGATAACAAGTACTTTTACGGCAACAATGAATGTTTTAACTCGAAAGGCTGATGTAATACATTATCATGGAATTGGTCCTTCTTCCCTACTATTTATCCCTAAGTTACTAAAAACCAAAAGTCGGATTGTAGCAACATTCCATTGCAAAGATTACGAACACCAAAAATGGAGTTTTTTAGCCCGTAGCTATTTAAAATTTGGAGAACATGTCTGCGTCAAAATACCCAATGGAACAATAGCCGTTAGTAAAACTATTCAAGAATATGTAAGAGAAAAATACCACAAAAAGATTACCTATATTCCAAATGGAGTTCCCCTATTCACTAAAGAAAAAGCTAAAAACATTAAAGATTGGGGTTTAGAAAAAGATAAATATATCTTAACAGTAGCAAGATTAGTAAAACATAAAAATATTCATACTTTGATCAAGGCATATCAACTCTTATTTCCAAAACCAAATAAAACAAATCCAAAACTAGTCATTGTCGGAGGAAAAGCAGATGGAAGTGGACAATATGAGGATTACTTAAAGAACCTTGCAAAGGAAGATCCCAATATCATCTTTACAGGATTTCAAACGGGAGAAACTCTCGCGGAGCTTTTTTCTAATACTTACCTATATGTTCATCCTTCAGCAGCAGAAGGTCTTCCTATTGCAGTTCTGGAAGCCATGGCCTACAGCAATTGCGTACTTGCTTCAAACATCCCTGAAAACCTAGAGCCGCTTTCTGATTTTGGTTTTTCATTTAAAGTAGGAAATGTGGACGATTTAAAAGAGAAACTTGTGAACTTATTACACAAACCTAAATTAATTAAAGAAACCGGAGAAAAAGCTCGTCTATATGTACGAAAGAAGTATTCTTGGGATCAAATAGTAGAAAAGACTGATGAGTTTTATGAAAATCTTTATCATCATAATCCCAAAAATCTACATCCTAAAGAATTCGCAACTCACCATTGGGATAAAATAGCAGATCTTACTGAGCAATACTATACAAATATGCTCTAAATTCCCTACATATCAGCATTCTAATTTCTATTACTCACAATTAAATTTCAAACTATTGCAATCTAAAGCTATTTTATGGCAAAAAATGAAGCTTATTTCATAAGGAGTATTTTATAACTATAGGTTTGACAACACACTAATTATAAGATATACTTGAACGTTTTCTATAGGTTACGACAATTATAAAGCATAATAACCTTAAAAAACATCAATAATAGAGAGAAGAATAAAAGGAGAAGATTAAGGAAAAGAGGCTGTCCATTCGCTTTTCCTTCCTAAAAATAGTCATGAAAATTGCTTATATTGGACAAAAAGGAATACCTGCTTCTTATGGTGGTGTTGAACGTCATGTAGAAGAGCTAGGCAAAAGACTCACAAAAAACCCTGAAAATGAGGTTTATATTTATTGTCGTAAATGGTATGTAGAAAAAAGTCAGAAATTAAAAATAAAAAATCAAAATTTAAAACAAGTTTTTATTCCCTCAGTTAAAACTAAACATTTAGATACCATAACGCATGTACTATTCTCTACTCTGCATGCACTAACAAAAGATTATGATGTAATTCATTACCAAGGAATTGGTCCAACACTTCTTTCTTTTATTCCTAGAATTTTCAAGCCAAAAACAAGAATAATTGCAACCTACCATTGTGCTGACTATGAACATCAAAAATGGGGATTTTTTGCAAGAACAATGCTGAAGCTAGGTGAAATTGCTTGTCTAACTTTTCCCCATGAAGTAATTGTGGTTTCACAAAATATGCAGCACTATTTAGAAAAAAGGTATCACAAAAAAGTCACCTTTATCCCGAATGGAATAAACTATACAGAACCTGATGTTAAAGCCTTATTTTTAGATAAATTTGGATTAAAAAAGAATTCCTATTTCCTCACAGTAGGAAGGCTCGTTAGACACAAAGGAATACATTATCTAATTGAGGCCTATCAAAAATTATACCCAAAAGTATCTAAAAAGGATAAAAAGTTAGTTATTGTTGGTGACAGCGCTTTTACGGATGATTATGTCCAAGAGCTGAAAGCACTCTCTTATGGTAACGCGAACATCGTTTTTACCGGTTATCAAACAGGGAAAATTCTAACCGAACTTTTCAGTAATGCTTATTTATACATCCAACCTTCAGAATCTGAAGGTATGGCTCTAACAGTGCTGGAAGCAATCTCTTATGGAATACCGGTTTTAACTTCAGATATTCCAGCAAACCTTGAAGTAACTGGAAAGAATAGTTTTAATTTTGAAAATAAGAATGTCCTTGATCTGAAGAAAAAATTAAAATACGCAACTTTTCATGAAAGAAAAATCAAAAAATTGGGATTAGAAAAACAAAAAGAGATTGTAAAACAATATCATTGGGATAAAATAGTCAGGAAAACTTTCAAAATTTATTATCACAATAACAATAAAAAACCTTCTGAATATTCATTTGGACCATCTTTTGAGCTTTTTTCTGTAAATAGAATTTAAAACAATATTGCCTATAAGATGCAATCCATGAGATACACCAAACTTCCTGAATAAAAAAATGAAGTTTAGGTATAACCAGAATTAAAATATCGTAATTTACAAATTGTAATAATTCAGGTATAAAAAAGAAAGGAGAAATTAATAATGTCAAATCAACAATATGAAGTTGTGGATGTCGTTTTAGCTATCACCTATAAATGCAACTCCCGCTGTATCATGTGTAATATTTGGAAAGAGCGTGATCATGAAGGAGAGTTTACTACGCAAGACTTAAAAAATCTTCCTTCAACGGCAAAATACGTGAACGTTACCGGAGGAGAACCTTTTTTACGACCCGATATTGTAGAAATAGTCCGTCAAATCAGAAAATATTCACCAAAGGCTCAAATAATCATCTCTACAAACGGTTTTTTGACTGATTTCATTAGTCGCCGCGTTGAAGAAATTCTAACCTTTTATCCTCAGATTGGTATCCGTGTTTCTATCGATGGTATGTACGAAAAGCATGAACAAACCCGCGGAATTCCACACGCTTTTGATAAATGTATTGCCACTATCAAGGCATTACAAGAAATTGGCGTCAAGAATCTGGGTATTGGACACACGATTCTGGATGAAAACCCTGGAGAAGCAGAAAGAATTTATAACTTAACCCGCGATTTGAAAATTGAGCTTTCTCTAGCTCTCGCTCAAAACTCGGAAATCTTCTTCAAAAAAACCGACAATAAAATCAAAAATTTTGATAATCTCCGCTCTCAACTTGAATATCTTATTGATAAAGAGCTTAAATCTTTCTCTGTAAAACGTTGGGCAAGAGCCTATTTTGACTATGGTGCCTGGAGATTTTTCCGCTATAACGAAAGAGTTTTACCGGAAGGCTCAGGAAAAGACTCTGTATTTGTATCCCCTAAAGGACAAGTTTATCCGGCCGATTATGTTAATCATGAAATTGGTAATATTAAAAACCAAAATATCAACGATATCGTCAATTCGCAGGAAGCTGAGAAAGCCAGACAAACCACCTGTAAAAATAATCCTTATGAGGCATGGATGATCTGTACCCTACGCGGCTCTTTTGAAGCAAATAAATGGAATGTTTTACTTTGGGCAATAAAAAATAAACTCAAGGTACACTTGGGACAAAAAGTACTAAAATAAGGAGTATCTTATGAAAAAAGTAAAAGTTACCTTCAACCATGAAACTTGTATCGGTACTGGAACTTGTGCCACTCTAACAACAAAATATTGGCAAATGGGAGATGACACCAAATCACAACTAATTGGTGGCAGTCTAAATAAAAAAACTAAAGTGTACGAACTAACTACTGAAGTAGACGATGAAGATTATTCAATCCTCAAAGAAACGCAGCAGTTTTGCCCTTCACAGTCTATTAGCGTAAAAGAAATTAAGTAGAACTTACTTTTTGATAGATCTGAATTAATCTTTGGTAATGATCCTCTTCATTAAATAACGCTTCTGCCCTCTTTTTAGCCTCACTTCCAAAGGATACTAATTTCGCGGGATATTTCTCTAGAAATTCTATTTTACTCATTAGGTCTTGAATATTTGAAGGATTAAATAATAAACCACTTTTTTGATCATCAATAAGTTCTGGAATTCCACCCACTCTACTTCCTAAGACCACTTTACCTTGCCACATCGCCTCCATAATCGTATAAGGAGCATTCTCAAACCAGATCGAAGAAATAATTACTCCTTTAGCGCCAGTTAATAATCTTTTTATGGCTTTTTTATCTTGAAAACCTAAAAACTCAATGTTTTTTGAATCCTTAGCAATCATTTTTAATTCCTCTTCTTGAGGTCCAGAACCGGCAATTTTTAAAGTTTTTTGGGGCAGCTTGGAAAATACCTCCATTAAAGTTTTTACCCCTTTTTCCGGGCTTAAACGTCCAAAATAGAGGAAATACCCTTTTGATGTTGATTTAGTAATCTTTTTTGCTTTTCCCTCAAGAAAAAGAGGTAAATAAGTAATTTTTTCTTGACTAACACCAAATTCCTGCATTTTTTGCTTTAAAAACTGGCTTGGCGAGATAAAAAGATCAACTTTCTTCCAAACCTTCCTCCAAAGATGGTAATAGGCTTCAAACGATCCAATCAATGATATAGAACGAGACTGTTTGATACATTTTTGGGGAAATGGACTATAAAACTTTCTTCCTTTACATCTTTCACAAATTTCGCCATTTGCAAAAAGTAAGGAATTGGGGCAGATAATTTTATAATCATGTAATGTCATTACAACCGGAATTTTGTGTTTCTTTAAGACTGGAATGATTGATGGCGTAAGATGACGATCGATATTGTGAAGATGCGCAATATCAATTTTTTCCTTAGTAAGTAATTGTTCTAGCTTTTTTTGAGCTTCATTTGACCAAATTAAACGAGAAATCTGCCCAATTGAGCTTAGATTAACTTGTGGCTTGGTAATATTAAGATGGGAAACAAAATAATCTTTGTACGGAGAGTTTTCATTCTTATTGTCCTGCATGGAAAAGTGAACCACATCGTGTTTATGTTTCTCTAAGAGATTACATAGAGAGAAATAATAAGTTTCCGATCCCCCTTTGGGATAAAAGAATTTGTTGATCTGCAAAATCCTCATAAACAAATTCTATCATAATTTAAATCACCATATGAAGGAGTTTAGAAATTCATTAAAAAATGAACTTATAAGAATGCACCTGTTTGACAAATAAATTGATAAGTTTGCATTGTAGTAAATGAGTTAATGAATTCCTTGATGACGTAATTTAGTGTCAATTTTAACTGATTCTTTTGTCACCACAAGAGTGGGATAATCATTTACCCTATAGTATTGACATTCCTTTCATTTTATGCTATACTGCCCTGTTCGTTGGAGAAATATATATAAAAGCTTGATGGAGCTCTCTGACGAATGAGAGCTTTTTTTGTATATGGAGAGAGATAATAAGCTTGTCTTAAAGTCTTTTCCCCATATTTATAATAGTAAAATATTCCTTTTTTGACTCAAGGTGAGGAGAGTTTAAAATTCACTCCAACGAATCACAGATTCTCCTCTCCTTTAAGCCTGAAAAGGAAAAACAATCTAGCACCTATTATCATGGTACTTCTCGACTTCGCTCGAAGAATAACAACACTATACTTCGACTTTATGGAGAAGTTCCTTATTATTTACCATCAAAAGATGGAAAAATTCCTCCTCCTTTCTCTTTCTGGTAAGGAAAAAGGGTTGCTTTTACAACCTTTCTCCCTTACCGGAAAATCAAGGGGAAAACCCCCGTCTTCCTCTGGTCCGAGAGGAAGTAAATTCAAATTCTGACGCGCATTAAAGGCGTCACAATGGAGAAAGGAGAATAACGTGAAGAAACTTGGGCTTTATGCATTGGCATTGCTCGGGTTAGTCGTCCTCGTGACGGCGTTATACTACTACCTTCCCACAGAAACATGGGACTGGATTCCAGTAGAAATAACCGTCAAAGAGACCGCGACCCCCGCGACAGATGATTCGGCTGGCGTTTATGGTGCAGTTGACGCACTCAAAGACGCTGAAGCTAATCAGGCAAGCGCTATCCAGAATCTGCAGAACAAGCAGAATGCTGCTACACAAGCGGCCAATAATCTGGTCAACGCTCAGGCGACGGCAACACAAGCAGCAAATGGCGTCACAAACGCTAAAGCTACAGTTGCTGCTGCAGGCAACACCCTGATTGGCGCACCGACCCCCACCCCCACCCAAACACCTGCTCTGCCCACTATCGGGCCAAGGCCGTAAAGCTTTGAGGTGATTGGGAGACCTTTCTCTCTGATTGATTTACCCTGCTCGGACCGCTCGGTAGAAAAAGAAGATAAAAGAGAAAGACGAATTCGTCTAAGAAATTGTTGGACGAATAGGGATTCGTGTCACTTTTGAACTTTACAGCCTGAGGAGACTGTAGATAATTCTGGTGGCACAAACACCTCACAATTTTTGACTCCAAGTGGGGAGGAGAATGACAGTCGCGCGAACGTGGACAAAATCCATGTGTGCCTGATCAGCTTGCCATTCCCTCCCCCCTCTGGAGGTTGGACCACCGTATCCAACTAAAATATATACAAACGGTAGTTCACCAATTTGGTGGACGGGAAGACTGAAAGATAAAAAGTGTAGACTCAAGGAGCTACTTTCAAAAGCCAAAAGACCACCACGGTCCGGCATAGAAAGGAGAGCCTTGGCTCTTTTGAAACTATCCTTGTTTCCACTTTTATTTCTTTCGCTCTTCCCTCTCCTCTTCCCCTTTTCTTAATCTTTCTCCAAATTTAAAGAAAACACATATTTAATCCTATAGTATTGACTTTTCCCTTAATTTGTGCTATTATACATAATAACAAACTGAATATGTCTGGAGAGAGACAATTGACTTAAAATACTGCTTTAAAGTAGTATTTTGGTACACTGACCGTCTCCCATCCAGAGGCGGTTTTTTGGTTAAAAAGAAGTGGAGAGATCAAAATCTCTCCAGACAAAATCTCTCCCCTTCTTCTAGCTAAAAACCATCGAAACTACAGAAAAACAAAGTAAGAAAATAAAGAAACGGAAGAAGACATTTAGATTTTGTACTTTAAAAAGGATTGAGACAAATACTTGCAGGGAGAAATCATGGGAATAAATAGTTTTCCCTTTTGTCATTCTGAATGTTAATGAAGAATCTAGCAAAGCGAATTCTTACGAAACTAATAGTTTCTAGATCCTTAATATTCGTTCAGGATGACATATGAAAATGCCTTGTCCCCAAGACTTCTTCCTGCAAGAAATAATCCTCTTTGATCCTCTCTCAGATTGGAAACCTGGGATTTAGGAATTAAATCAAAGAGCAACACTAGCGCAAAGAAAGCCCTAGTGGAGTATTGCACGAAGCGTTCAAATATCAATCTGCTTAAAAGCAGTCAACCTAAAAAGCCTTGTAAAGTAAGAGGAACTATTTCTCTTCAGGCTAAAAATCAACTATTTTCCTCTATTAGTCAATCCGCCAACCATTGGTTCGCGGAAAAATTCCGATACAATTTTTCTGAAGGAGAAAAACTGTGAACGCTTATGCTATCCGCCGCTTAACCCCGGCAATTTCTATCCTTATCGCGCTCGTAGCTGTCATTGCTCTATTGAGCTTTGCCGATACGCAGAATGCGACTGCTGCACAAACTGTAAATACTATCACCGTAGAAGCCATCCTGAACCCTGAGATGGATCTTTTAAACGAAGGTTTTGAAGCCGGCAGCCCAATTAACCATCTCTATGCGGACAATCAAGACGGAATCCACGCCTATGGTGAAGGAATCGTAACCCGCTCTGATGGCTATACCTGGACACTCAGCATGGATAACGACCAGGCTTTCTTGAGTCCTATCAACGATCTCTACATCATTACTGACGGAATCATCACCGAAACATGGACATTCACCGTCACTAACGAAACTCCGGCTAAAATCGTTCGCAACGACGCCTTCTTCACTGTGTACGTGAATTCCCCTGCAGAAGTCCAGGTGAATCAACCCTTCGATGTTGAGTTCAGCATCACTAACATCGGCAACATGACGGCAACAGTATCCTTACGGGCTCCGTGGGGACAATGCGGAGATCGAATTCTGATCCCGAATGAAGTTTTCACTCTGACAGACACTATGGTGCTCACTGAAACTGGCCAAACCGAAATCGTCGGAATGATTGCTTGGGCTGAGTATCGTCTCCAGGATTACAATCAAATAATCATTTCAGACCAGATAGTGCCCGTCACATGGGTGCAAATTGCAGGCCCTCTCAATGGATATATTGGTGAAGAAATCACGTTAACAGCGATGACGAACGTCACCGCAACTAACAACGTCACCTACCACTTCACGGCCACTGACCTCGGAGAGATTGAGTTTTACGGACTGTCGTTAGGCGTACAACAAGCCCTCGTCTGGGAAACTCCGGGTGAAAAAGTTATTGAGGTTGCTGCCACCAACGTCGCAGGAAATGTTGTCAGTGACACCATGACCGTCACGGTCATCTCACCAGCGCCCACAACGTACCAGATATTTATCCCCCTGGCATACAAAGACTACACTCCTCCCACGGTCATCGATCGCGGGACGATCACTCTCACCACCGGTCAGGGCTGGAGCAATCCAGAACAGGAAGACTTCCTCTTTGGCTTGTTCGCGCTGAATGTCGAATTTCTGTCAATCAGCGTGGATAACGCCGATATGCAAATCACTTGCAATGATGAAAGCCTTACGGCAACCGACGATGATGGCAACGGCATCTTTGATGCCGGTTGCTCAAGCACCGCCCCCTGGACGGTAGAGATCAAAGTCGGAAATATCATCGAGCGCTGGCACGTTAATCTCGCGCCATAAAAAGTCGCTCGAAAGCGGGCATAGTGTTAAAAAAGACATGCCTTGAACCGCATGACTTGGTTCCCCGCTAAAAAGTGCCCACGGGTCTAAACCCGAACAATGTAACACGGAATAAACCCCGTGGGCACCGAAAGTCGCCTTTTGGCGATTAAAGAACCCGCTAGGGAGAGAGATAGAACAATTTGTGAGACCAAATCTTGGTCTTTTCTTCACATCTTCACACACCAACCTCACAAACTCTATCTCCTCTCCCTACCTTTCCTTATGTGCCCCCGCCTTTGGCGGGGCAAAGTAGCACCTGAAGATTGTTTAGACTCATCTAAACAAAGTCGTTCAAGTAATTGAACCGCTGGCTTGGGAAGTTCAAGCCGAATAAGGAATATAAATAGAAAAAGCCCCTGGTTTTGATATCAAAACCAGGGGCTTTTTTGTTATCTACTTATTATCTAGTTCTCTATTTCATAATCTTTTCTATCACCTCTTCTACTTTCAATCCCATCAATTCTTCATTAAATTGAGCTTTTACTGATTCACTTCCACTCAACGCTAACATCTTCCTTAACTTTTCATCGTTCCAAACCCTTTCAATCTTTTCTTTCATATCAGATACATCATAAGGTTTCACAAAAATCCCGGTTTTATTATCTTCAATATAATCAATCGTACTCGGTGTTTTTGTCACCACAACCGCCTTTTTACAGGCCATCGACTGCAAAAGTGTCATTTGCCCATAGGCGTAATTAAATACCGGCAAAGGAATCACTACCAGTCTGGAACGCCAAATATAATCACGCAGTTTATCAACCGCCATAAAAGGTATCAACTCCACATTGGGCGGTACTTCAAAAGGTAAATCAATTAGTCCTATAATTTTAAATTGAATCTGTGGTAAACTTTTTGCCGCTTTTATTAAGGTCTCATAATCTCTTTTTATAGCTCCATAAGCGAGAACAAAAGGTTCTTCTTTAATTTTTGAGTTAGGAAAATAATACCCTGTTTCCGTTCCAAACGGGATGAAAAAAGATTTCTCCTTTAACCAAGATAAATATCTTTCGTAATATCCTTTTTGAATAGAAGCATGATAGATAATTCCATCCAGTTTATGACCTGCAAGTTTGACTAGTTTTAAACTTAAACCACTTTCTCTTCCTCCATTCATACAACCTACATCGATAAGTAAATGTCGAGTATTTTTATTACTCTTTATTCTTCTTAATATTGACAGAAAGAGACTTGACTGTGATCCATGCGAAATAATTAAATCGTATTTTTCGCTTTTTCCCCACATCGAAAAAGGTTGACGAAGATAAAAATGAAGCTTGTTTTTCTCAAAATCATAAATCCAGTCGGGAGTAGTTTTTATTCCCACGACATCCACTTCATGTTTTTCTTTGAAGTATTTAAAAAACCAGTATGGTTCCCCTTTCACTACTTTGTCTGGAGACTGGATAAGTTCATCCTCAGAATCTAAGTAGTTTATTTTCCAATTTACGAGCATCAAGATTTTCATGATATTTGCTCCTTTTTCGACCTCCCAAAAAAGCTAAAAACCACTCCTCCAACAAGCCAGAAATAGAAACTAACTGAACGATAGGTAAAGTTAAAAGACCAAATATTGGTAATAATCATCGCTACAATCATGGCCAAGAAACTCACGATTAATACTTTTTCAATTCCGAAATATCTTTTTAACAATTTTGAGGCTTGAGAATAGAGACTAATGATAAATCCCAAGAATGCCACTAAACCCAAAAGTCCTACCTGTGTCATAATGGCAATCCATCCCACATCTCCTAAGTAATACCAAGCATCAACAGGCAAACCTAAAAGGACTCCATATTTAAAATCTCCAAAGGCTGCTTCTTGAGATGACCAAGCTGATCCCATTCCTACTCCAAGTAGTGGCTTATATGCAATCACCTGCTGAGAAGCTTTGCTGATCAGAAATAACCGATCGTTTTGTAATGATTTTTGGATGTATTCGCCGGAAAATACTCCCAAAAAACGCTCTACAGGAGTAGCCCCAGAGCTTTCCGTGATTGACAAAGAAACAGGCTCATACACAGAAACCAAAAGCATAGCCAAAGAAACAACGACAATAGATGCGATAGCTACCACTTTACGTTTATTAAGAAGAATCAGAATCGACATAAAACCGAAGAATGTTCCAATCCAAGAATTACGAGAATTGGAAAGAATTAAAACAACAATTCCTGAAATCAAAGCAACAGAAAGTCCAAATTTATGGAATTTACTTCTTACAATAAAAAGTCCTGCAAAGACTAAATCTAGCCAAAGCATTAAGAACCCACCCAATAAGTTATATCTTGAGAAAGTTCCAAAAACCCAAGCCAAATCAAGAGATTGTCTTTCTATCGAATAAACCGTAGTTGAAGATATAGCTCTCTTTACCTCAACCGCAAAGATACTCTTGAAGGAATCCCCTATTATTACCTGTCCCAAGGAAATCAGTATTTGAAAGAGTCCAATTCCAATCATCACTCCGTAGAATGTTTTTAACTTTTTCTTATCCCATTTTAATTGAGAAACAGTAAAAAAAAGAAAGATATAACGAATAATCACAGTCAATCCAAAAGTAAAGTGTTCTATGTCTACCTGATTCGCAATAATTGATAAAACCGACAATAAAAGAAAGAGAGAAAAATATAGATAAGCATGGTTAAATAAAAACTTCTCCTTCTGAACTGCTTTTCTGATAAAAATGGTAAGGAGTAAAATTCCCACCGAAATTTCTGAAGCAAACTTTATTATCGCTGTATATTCTTCAGGCATCCACTTGGAAGACATAAGATCAACAAAAGGAATCAAAATAGCAATCAAGTAAGTAGCTAAATATGGATTAATAAATGAAATAGCTACAAAAATAACTCCAAGCAGAAAAGCCAGAGCAAAAATTGGTTGCCATGATAATAAGAAAGCAAAAATAATAATCAGGGAAATCGCTCCCCAAATCTGTAGGACTTTCATACTTTTTTAAGTATATCACGATCATATTCTTCTGTTCGATATATATGATATTCTTAAATAATATGAATAACTTCAGTTGGTATGTTTATATTATTACTAATCATACAAATTCTGTGTTATATACCGGAATAACCAATGATTTAGAAAGAAGAATTGAAGAACATACAAAAGGTATAATAAAAAGTTCCTTCTCTAAGAAATACAAACTATATAAATTAATTTGGATGGAAGAATTTAATTCTCCTACAGAAGCAATAGAAGTAGAAAAGAAAATCAAAGGTTGGAAAAGGGAGAAAAAGATTAGCCTTATAAAGACTATCAATCCTAATTTTAATAATTTATTTATGTCATCCTGAGTTTAACGAAGGATCTAGTTCTGCCAAAGGCAGAACGCACAGTTACCAATACTGCGGTCTTTAGACCTAGATGCTTCACTTCGTTCAGCATGACAAAATACAAAAAGGCACAAAAAAACCACCCATTTTCAGGGTGGCTTTTGATTTAATATATATAATTTAACTTTCCTCTTTCGGCTTGATCTTCCCAAGCCTTCATCAGGTGCTAAGCACAAGAGGGAAGCTAGATTGGGTTGATGATTGTGTTGTTTTGTTGGTTGGTGTTTTGAAGATGATAAGGACAGGTCACTTTTAGGGTGACAATAAATGTATCTTCAATACAAAAACAACAGACCTTCACAATGACCAAACCAATTTTAACTGCATTTTCATGCAAACTAGCTCGATGAGGAATTGCCTCATCTTGGAGTCTTGCTATAGATTCTTTATTTTCTCTATAACTCCAGGAAGGAAAAATCCTTCACTTATCTTGTTTTCCTGAGGATCTATCAACTTAATGATAGGCTTTGGGACTGGTCAAGATAAAACCAGACTAAGATGAAAAGACAAGGAAACCTGCCGGCGCACAAAGAGCGCAGATCAGGACGTACAAACGCGCAGGCCAGGAGGCCGGCAGGTTTCCACCCATTAGTTATTTATTATCCGCATTTCTGCAGACAGCCTCAGGGTTGAAGCATAGTTTTGATTGTTACTCGCCAGCGGGGACGATCTGAGGAGTGGCGCCCAGGATGAAGATCCAGGTCTCGGTATTGCCATCGTCATCGGTGACGGTGAATTCCCAAGCCCCAGGGCCTTCGATTTCGGCAGAACCAGCGCCGGGCAGGAAGAAATCGTACGTCCCGTTGCCATCAGCATCGGTCGATTCATAGCTCCGCCCAGCATAGCTAACCACGCAGTGGTCATTGCAGACGCCGCCAAAATCAGCGCCACCGAAGTAAGCGCCGTAGAAGACGGTGTCCGTGTAAGCCGTATTGGCAGCTACATCCCAACCCTGACCGGGTACGAATGGGTATGTATCAGCAGCAGCGCTGGTGCGGAAAGCATCGGCGGTCGCCGGTGCAGGGCTGGTGCCTTCGGTGCTAATCAGTTTCGGTTCCATACCGATCTGGACGCTCCAGGTCTCGGTGTATACGCCTTCGTAATCGAGGCTCATGGTGACGACAGAACCATCCCAGGGGCTACCAACCGCCAGAAGGTCAAACATACCGTTGCCATCGCTGTCTACCCACTGGGTAGAAGTGAAGGTCGTGGTATATTCGGCCGTTTCCAGGCTAACGTTGGGGGTGTACATCGAAGACACCCAGAGGCCGCCAGAGATCGGTTCGGTGGTGCCGAAATAGGCCGGATCGTCAGAGTCGAAGAAGACGCCGCTCAACAGTTGAGTCCCAGCGCCCAAATCGGCCTGATGATTGTGCCATCCAGCACCCCATGCGAAGTGCAGATCGGTGCCAGCAGCAGTGTCCATAGCCAAAGCGCGAGCTTCTTCACTCATTGCCGCAATCGGCTGGACAGGGCGAAGTTCGATCGAACCGCCTTCATTGGACTGGACGGCGCCGCGAACAACCACGCCCAGAGCGCGCTGAACATCGGCAACAGCTTCAGCTACATCAGCGGCTTTATCAGGGCTTGCAGGCGCCATCACAGCGGTCAACAGGTTGGTCAAGGCAGCAGCAGGTGTCAAAACCGGCTCTTCCACGTTCAGCAACCAGGCATTCACATACACGCCATTCGTGTCGCTGATCGTCACACCAACGGTGTAATCGCCGGCATTGGTGAACACATGCGTCACCGTGAACTCGGTGGTATCCAGCACGAGACTACCATCAGAGGCGTTGATCGTCCAGTGGATGTCGGCCGTCGCGGTCGGTGCCGGGCTGAGGCTGATCGCGGTGGTAACGCCCACGGTGACCGGATAAGGGTCAACCACGGGCTGGTAGTCAGGAACGGACTCCTGAGCGGCCGCAGTGCCAACGAAGCCGAAGAAAACGGCAACGAGCATCAGGGCTACGATAACGGACGCAAAGATATTATAGAGCCCCTTGCGGCTCTGGGTGGAGGTTTTAGTCTCCATATATCATTCTCCTTGAATACTACCCCTTGCCTAAGAGAGTGTTTCACTCTTGAAAGTTCAGTCTGAGTCCTTTCATCTTTTGCCTACTGTATTCGGCAGCTGGACTGGAACCAGAAAAACAAATGGAGACCGTTCCCTCTCAAGTTACTAACCCTTTCGGTTTGGGGAGTTGAAAGAAATTGTCCAATTTCGCCCTTCAAGTTTTTCAGCCTCTTTATTTTTGCTTCCTCTATCCGCTTATCTAAGACTGCTCTGAAAGCAGCTTCGGATAAATTCTACAAAAACTGCAAGGCCTATTACCTGACAGGCACGATATGCCCCTTCCAAAGGAAGAGGTCTTTTTCCGGTTAGGCGGACCTATAATTGGGTCCTACCCAGGCGCCTACGGGGTACAACCCTTCAGGCCCGAAAAACCGGGAACGACACTTTTTGCAGTACTTCGTTTGGATTCACAGGGTCAACCTGACTATTACCCAACCGTCTGAGTATTCTGGTTTGAAAATCTGCAGATCCTTTCTGCGCTTGCGACTTATGAAAGCGGAAAGATTTTCCTAACAGACCTCAACTTCCTGCAAGAAAGCGAACTAGATACTAAATCAATAGCTTCCAGTTTACTTCCTTGCAGTAACTGCAATCTTCCTTCATTAAGAAGAATTTAAAATTTTCCGGATTATTTCCGGAGATTAACGAAATATTCTTTTTTTAAAGTTCTAAACACGTACCTCTTCTTCCACATCTATTTCTGTCGTTTCAATTCTTTTTCGTAGTTCCGATTCTTTTATTTTCTGTCATTCTGAACGCAGTGAGAAATTTCTAATGATCTTTCACATACCGCTCAGAATAACAAAAAACCGCTTTTGGATATGAGAAGCTATAAATAAGCTACTTAGATAGCTATTCCACCTCTCTCATTGCTTGGGGCTATATAATTTTTAAGCCCCAACATATATATTTCCAGTATTTTGGGGAAATACATTTCTATATACTCCAAATAATATAATTTGTCAAAGTTATAAGCCTCTCATAAATTCTTTAACCATGACTTCAGTAATTTGTTATAAGGTGCGACAAAAAAAGCTCGCGCGTTGGCGAGCTCTCTTTTATACAGTAAGATTCCTGCTTTTACTGCTCTCTCCAACAAACTATAAATAGTATAGCATAATTTTTAATAAATGTCAATACTATGGGTTAATAGATAATATGAAGCAGAGGAGAAATAGTTTGTTTGTTGGAGAGTCTCTCCTCCACTTCGGATTACCTACTAATCTTTAAATGTATTTTTTCTAATATTTTAAGTGCAAAAAAAACTCCTTCTTCTTATCGATTCAGAGAGCTTTTAAAAAAATGGAATATATTCTTCTCTCTCCAACTTAACAAAAATAGTATATCATGTTTTTAAGTATTTGTCAAGCACTATAGGATATACATTTAATACCATAACTTTACTATAAATTTTAGTATATTTAAATCATACATTTATATATAAGGGAAATATAAAATACCCTAATTAATTACACAGAATATTTATAGGCCTACTAATTACACTATAAAGCTGATAGATACTTCTAGAATATTCTATTCCGGGGGATTCTAGTTTTTGAAAAATTACTATAGAAACGCAATTGAGGGGCTATCAGGGCTAATCGCGGCACCATTTGTTGCTACATACGGCGTCCCAATTAACCTTGTCAGCCCCCCAATTTAGGAGATGAACGATTGCCTTTTTAGAAAGGACAATATTACCTTACCACATTCAAATATATTTGTCAAGACCCATAATAGTACAAACGAAGTGCAATAATTACCAATAAATACAGTTTTACCCTTATATAACAATCAATATCCATATTTTTATTATATTTATGTCCTATATTAAACATATTAATGTTACTGCTGTGACAATAACCACATAGTAACCCATAGTTTGATATCACCCAAAAATCAAATTGTCTCCACTTTTTTGACTTTTATGATCTAATCTCCTACAATTCGAACATGAATCAAGAAGAATATCCTCCTATACTTATACACAAACCCGTAGGACCAACTTCATTCCGTATTGTTGCGGAATTAAGAAAAATCACGGGAATAAAAAAGATAGGTCACACTGGGACACTAGACCCTATTGCAGAAGGATTACTTATCGTTCTAATCGGAAAAGCATGCAAAAAACAAGATGAATTCATGGGACTAAACAAGGAATACATTGTTGAAGCAACATTTGGAACCGAAACAGATACGTACGACAAAGAAGGAAAGACTGTTCATAGATGTGAACAAGAAAAAATAGAAACCCTAAATAAGACCAAACTCCTAAAAGTACTTGTCGATTTTGTCGGTCAACAAGAACAAACAGTTCCCCCATTTTCCGCTATCAAAGTAAATGGACAAAGATTATACAAAAAAGCTCGGGAAGAAAAAATAGACCTCAAAACCCTTCCAAAACGTACAATAAATATATTTGAGATAGAATTACTGGAATTTAGAGAAAAAACACAGAAAAACGAACCAAAAGCTAAAATTCGAGTTTTTTGTTCAAAGGGAACTTACATCCGATCCTTGATTCATGATCTCGGCCAAAAACTGAATTGCGGAGCTTATGTTTCCAAGCTCACGCGAACAAAAATTGGGAATTATCAACTTGAAAAAGCCTTAATCTTAGAAGAGTTTGAAAAACGATGGAAAAATAATCAAAATCTAGTCAATGAATAATACTTCGAGAAACTATTCCCAAACTTCTTTAAGCGTTACCATATTGGTACGACCCGGCTCTCCGGTAATTTCTCCAGAAAGAATAATAAGTAATTGCCCTTTTCCTACAATTTGATTCTCTTTTAAAAACCTAAAAACCTTTGATAATTCAAGCCTTTCGTGTCCTAAGTTTAAATAATAAGGAGTTACTCCCCAAGTAAGACAAAGTTCATCACGAACTTTTTCACTTTGGGTTAATGCAATAATAGGCAAAATCGGTCGTAAACGTGATAATAACCTTACCGATCTTCCTGTTTCGGTCAAAACTACTATTGCAGAAGGTTTTGCACCTTCTTTTGGTTTAAAGTAAGTAAGCTCCAGCGCTGATTGCACCATAGCATCAGTAGTATTAATCGAAGCATGTGGAGAGCTTGGCGGTAAGTATTTTCGCTCTGCTTGAAAAAGTATTTTACTCATCTGTCTCACAGTCTCTACCGGATAATTACCCGCAGCACTTTCTCCAGAAAGCATTACGGCATCAGTATAATCATAAACAGAATTAGCCACATCTGATACATCAGCTCTTGAAGGTATTGGATTATCTAACATTGATTCCATCATCTGAGTCGCCGTAATTACTGGTTTTCCCGCTAAACGACACTTTTCAATCATCTCTTTCTGTAAAATGGGAACCTTTTCGATTGGAACTTCTATCCCCAAATCTCCCCGGGCTACCATAATACTATCAACCTCTTCCAATATTTCATCAAAGTTCTGAATTCCTAATGTATCTTCAATTTTTGCCATCGTTTTTGCTTTGACTTTTAATTTTTCCATTTCGCGCTTCAAAATCCTAATATCATCTCTTGTTTGCACAAAGGAAAGAGCTACATAATCAACATCATGCTTTGCAGCTAGTGATAACCGATCTAGATCACTCTCAACTAAAGCCGGAAGGTTTACTTTTAAATGAGGAATATTTACTCCTTTATTCTCTTTTAAAAACCCTCCCTTCAAAGCATTAGCTTTGAAAAAACGTTCTTTTACCTCAAAAACCTTAAAAAATAAAGATCCCGAGTCCGCCGAGAAACGAACACCTTCTTTTAAATTTTTGTAGGCAATAAAGTTACGAACTGGAATCTCGCCTTCTTTAAAATTATTCTCATCAGCAAAAATAACTTCTTGTCCTCTTTTAAGAAGCATCCCTTTATTCGGAATTTTGCCCAAACGTAAATCACGTCCAACTAAATCAAGTAAAATAGCAATAGGCTTCCCCATTTCATTAGCACATTTTTGCACTAATTCAATCTTGTCACTGTGCCACTGTTTATCATTGTGTTTAAGATTAAATCGAAAAACGTTAACACCGGCTTTTATTAGAGATTTTATCTTAGTTGCGCTTTCAGATGCAGGCCCCAAAGTTGCAACTATTTTGGTTTTCTTCATATTTCTCCTAGAAAATAAGATTATTGAATAACAATATTACCCTATTAACGTAAAAACATTAATTCAACAACAAATTATGATATTTCGACCTTTTTTACATTAGGAAGGTGGGTTTTAATTTCTTTTTCGATATATTCTTGAAAAGTTATTATCGACATAGGACAACCAACACAAGCGCCAGCAAATTTTAGTTTTACAATTCCCTCTGAGAAAGATATGAGCTCCATATCTCCTCCATCCATTTGTAATCCAGTGCGAACGGAGTCGATAATCTCTTTCAATTTTTGTTCGTCAGTTTTATTATTCATATATATCCTTTTTAATTTATATTGAAAACCTATTGTACTATATCCATATAACTTCAATTTGTAAATGATTAATATGTTGTTATACGGGTTATATTCAACTATATTTGTTTCAAATTCAAGGGAGGTTGAGTATAGTAAGAGAAAAAAGGAATTAAAGCTGTGATTTTAAAGCTGTAACTAGATAACGCTGATTATTAAAACCTAAAGGCCAACAGGTCATTAAATGTAAAGTCTCCTCCGGAGTTCTTTCTAAATAGTAAACTTCAGTTTTTTCAATCACTTTTCCCTCAATAACACGATATTCATACTTTTCTCCTTTATAATATACGATAAGCTTATCTTCGTAGGTCAAAACTGGAAGTTCATTAAAAACCGCTTGATATTTGGAAGTATCTCCTCCAGGAATTTGACTGTGACCAAAAAGGAAAATATTTCCCGCTTGCCCTGGAAAAGCTCCATCAACAATTACGTCATACGCCTCTACGTGTTTAAAATGCGCAACTCCTTCGGTCACCTTCCATAAAAATTCATTGGGATTCAAACCATTTACATCAGCAATAATTGGAACATTTACCCCAATCTTCGGAATTACCAGACCAAAATCTTTGGAAACCGGGTCTACATTTTCAGGAATTTTATCTTCTATTGGGAAAATCTGTGATTTTATGCTGTAGTATTTAGCAGGATTTTTAATAAAAAGATAACTAACTCCAACAATAAAGATAGTAATCAAGATTACTGCTATAAGAAATACTAAAATAATGATTTTCTTCTTAAAAAACAATCTTTTCATTATGATTTATATGGTAGAACAAGTTCAGACCCCTTTTTAGGGGTCTGAACTTTAATTAAAAACATTTTCTTAACCCTTATAATTAAAAGACAAATCCAACTAAATTCCAGATAATATTTACTAACTTTGTGATCAAATCTTTTAGAACTAGCATACTTAATCCAGTTTCTGGAAGTTCTGTTAGCGCTTGAGTTGGAACACCTGAATACTGATCCGTGTTATACGATTCGTTTCCTGCAGCATCAACAGAACGAACAGTGTAATAGTATGTTGTTCCGTTGGTTAAACTTGTATCAGAATAACTTGTATTGCTATCGGTAATGTTGGTAACCAAATCACCAATCGTTCCTAAAACCGTAGAGCGATAAACTCTAATATCCTCAAAGTCAGTGTCTATGGGATTAACCCAAGCGATGTTTAACACTCCACCAGTTTCAGGATCAGTTACTGTAACAGATGTTGGCGCTGCTGCTGGGATAGTATCAGAGGCTCCAGTCACCAAAGCAAAACTTGTGAAGTGATCAACAGTTAAAGTAATTCTGTTATTATCTTGATCAACAACATAGCTTTCAATTCCTTGCCATAAGGTTGAAGTATCATCCCAATAAGCACCGGATAGATCATCTTCGGTAATACCCATCTCTGCCAACATCTCTTCAGTATAAGGCATCACAATATTAACGCTTGAGTTAAAAGCAGTTGTTATTTCTTGACCGGAAGAATTATAAGCTTTAAGTTCATATCCAAAGGCAAGGGGTTTAGCAGATTTTTGTTTTGCTAATCTTGCTGTTGGAGTTACAGTTACAGTTACATTTCCTTCAGTTGCCAACGCTCCTGCTGGAATAGTGATCGTCATTCCATTATCCAAAGTAAGAACCTTGGGAGTAGAAGCATCAAAGGTCTGAGAAATTGATGCTGGCATAGTATACGAAGCTTCTTGTAACACAAGATCCTGAGTTTCTATTTCTGAGTCAACCTCTACAATATATTCATCTGAACGGTAAAAATGCTCGCTGGTATCAAAATCAGCACCAATATGCCATATATCACCTTGAGTAACATTTAAAGTAAAATCCCCGCTTGATGTAAAGTTACCAGAGAAACCACCTGATTCTGACCAGGCCCAAACAAAAGCGGAAGATTTTTCTCCATTTAAATAAACTGAACCTGTAATTTGAGCATCCGATTCCTTGTATTGTAAAACCAAATCAGTAATTTCCTCATCTTTTTCAATTGTGACTTTTTGAATTCCTGGAGAGATAAATCCTAGTGAGGAAGGAGCACCAGATCCAAGACCATAAGTACCCGCTGGAATAGAGATTATAAAAGTCCCGTCTGAACGAGTAAGATCTCCAAAATGAACTCCCGGTCCCTCATCACCATTATCTCCAGGTCCTCCAACATGGTCATTAACTCCTAAAACATCACCTGGACCGCCAACTGGTTCTCCACTCCGAACACTACTCGCTCCTAATACAGTCCCATCATCAATTGCTTTTGAATCAATAAAAACATATACATTTGGAAGTGGATTTCCGTCAGGATCCAAAACAGTTCCAGAAAGAGTTGCATTGGCAGTGAGTAAAGTAAAATCTTTAGTTGCGGTATCACCAACTTCAAGCGTAATTTTATTATTATCTGGTGGAACCATTACATATCCAGATTGTGAATCAATATATACACCTAAAAACCAAGTTGATCCACCAAGAACACCCAAAGTGTATCCCCCTGTTTCTTCATCAACCATCGTCATCTTTTGAGAGTTCTCATCATTAAAACCAAAAACATCTATTCTTTGACCAGTGATTTTATTTCCTTCTTCGTCATAAACAAATCCGGAAATAGTAGCATCGTCTTCTCGTACTACGACTAAAACGTTTTCAGTTTCTTGGGAAGCAACAGTAACCATTTCACTACTTAAGGAAGTATATGGAGATCCCGGTTCAAACATCGCACTCACTTCATATGTACCAGCCGGAACTTTGAGAGTAAATTGACCATTTTGAATAGAACTTCCCATCCCAGGCATTGGCATCTCTTCTTTAGAGGCACTTCTTGCTTCAGCGTAACCATAGATATTCCCCAATAATTGATTATTACTATCGACAACTTGTCCAATAATGGTAGCGTCAGCCGTTATTAAATGGAAGTTGACACCGGTAACGGTATCTGTTGTTCCTAAAGTTATTCTAGTAGGAGGACCACCTGCCATAGCATAATCCTGATCAGGAGTAGGCATGGCATTTATTTCCCACGTACCACTCGAGACTAAAAGATCAAATGTTCCTTGTCCATTTGTCTGAGTATTTCCCCATCCACCACCAGTGCTCGATTGCCAAGCATTAATTTGTACTTCAGCAATTCCCTGATTATCTTCATCTACGACTTTTCCTTTTATATGTGCAGTTTTTCTAACCAGAGTAATTGTTCCTAAATCTTTGGTTTGATCTTCAGCAACTGTAAATGATTCCATCGGAGGCACAGCTAAGCTTTGATCATTTGCAAAAACATTTATATTATATTTACCTGCAGGAACGTTGATACTAAAAACACCTTGATTGTTAAAGCCACCGGAGCTACCTTGACCTTCTTTATTACGAACATCTACCCCACCTTGAGATACAGCTACTCCATCAGGATCAACCACTTTTCCCTTTACAACCGAAGAAGCATTTACTACTTGAAAATTTACCCCTGATTTTGTTTCAGAAATAGTATCATTGGCAAAAGCTATTGTAACTGGTCTACCCATATAAGCCCAATCAACAGAAAGTTGTCCTTCTGGACCCCACTGAGGATTAAGCATTATTTCAAATTCGCCTCCAGGAAGACCTAGGCTAAAATTACCTTGTGCATTAGTATTTGATCCATACCACCCTGGAGCACCACGTCGGTTTGCATTTACAGAAGCAGTTGTCACTGGAGAACCATCTGGATAAGTAACTTTACCTGTTACAAGTTTACTAGGAGAAACAAGTGCAATAATTCCGACATTAGTTACTCCGTTACCCACCGTAATTTCTTGAGGATCTGGAGAGATATATTGACTTCCTGGCCCTAGATAAATCTGTAGCTGATAATTTCCCGCTGGAATATCAAAAAATCCAAAAGAACCATCTTCTCCTGTATTTCCCTGGTAATTACTTGTTTCATTTGTTAACCCTAAACCTGTATATGCAGCCGGATTACCAAGAGGATCTTCGATTTTTCCTTGGACTTTTAGATTACCGATTACAAGTGGTTGCCCCATAACTTCAAGAAGTTTATTCTCTTGATTGTTCACATCAAAAACCGGAGTATAGAGTCCTGATTGAGTTGGATTTTTCACATTAGAAAGATTAATGGTAATTTCGGTGTTTGCAGTAATCTCTTGAGTAATAATTATTCCAACATTTCCACTTTGTGAATTTTGATCATCAAATTCACCTTTTCCGTTTGGAGAAAAAGAGGTCATTATTGCAGAGCTGAAATCTGCGGCGTAACCTTCTTCCATAGGACCATTACCACGCAGTGAGATATTCAAATACGAGAACTGTGGAATAGTAACCGATGAGGTTAACGTAATTTCATAATTAACTGTTGCCCCTTTAGTCGCTGAAGAAGAAACAATAGAAATTGTGGAAGCTGCTTTACTTTGACCACTACCAAAATATAGAGTCCCAATTATTAATGATGAAATACTGATAACTGAAAATAATCTCCGAAGAGAGATTCTGGAAAAAGAAGGCAGCTTCATAATGGGGCTCCTTTTGAAAAAAGAATATTAAATTTCAAACCATATTAAAAGTATCAACTATTTTTTCAGAAGTCAATAAATAACGTATATATAACTGTTTTCCAAAATAACAATATCTTCAGTTACAAATCAAAGTAGTTCGGATATAATAACTTACATGACGAGATTCCTGCAAATTGTCATTACAAAAATAAAAACCTTAAGTTTTTTCAAACTTTCTCTCATTATCTTTATCATCGGTTTTCTTACTTATGGAAATACGCTAGTAAATGGATTTGTTTGGGATGATGAAGAACAAATTGTAAATAACACTTTGATTCAAAACATTGAAAATCTCCCCTATCTTTTTGGTGGAAGTACGTTCAATACCGCTGGATCTGACTCACTATCTGGCCTCTACTACAAACCTTTAATGCCCTTATCTTTTATGATCAACTTTGCAATTTGGGGTGATAACGCCTTTGGTTTCCATCTTTTTCAAATTACCCTCCACTTTCTTAATGCAATTCTACTTTTTAAACTTCTAATAAAGATTTTTGAATCTCAGAGAATAGTAAATAGTAAAATGCTGGCTTTTATAATTGCCCTATTTTTTACCGTACATCCGGGAATCTCTGAAGCGGTGTCTTATCTTTCTAGCACGCAAGAGGTTATTTATACTTTTTTTAGTCTCCTTACCTTTATTTTTGCCCTAAAATATCTTGAAAATAATAAACTATCTAATTGGTTACTCTTTTCTCTCTTTCTATTCCTGGGATTAATAGGGAAAGAGTCAGCCATTACCGTTATTCCGATTATTGTTCTTTATTTCTTTCTTTTCGCTCGGCCAAAAATTCTTTTTCCGATTCTCTCGGCTTTTCCGAGCGTACTTTTTTATCTGTTTTTACGCTTTATTGTCGCGAAGGTGTCCTTAGGAAGTTCTCATGTGGTCCCGATTGCCCAAGCTTCTTTATTTGAACGAATTATTACAATACCTTATGAACTATTTTCATACCTACGTCTTTTTTTCTTTCCGAAAGACTTATTTATTTCCCAACATTTTGTCGTCAAACAAATTACTGAACCGCATTTTTGGGGAATACTAACAATCCTAGTTGTCGTTACAATTGTTATCCTCTACACCTGGATAAAATTACTGCAAAAAGACAAGCTTTTTCTTTTCTTTTTACTCTGGACCTGTTTTTCTTTATCCTTAGTTCTCAATCTGTTTCCTCTGGACATGACAGTAGCAGAAAGATGGTTCTATTTCCCAATCATCGGAATCTTCGGAATGATAGCAACAATATTTACAAAGATGAAGGTTAAAAAGGAATCCGGAAAACTATTCCTCACGTTTATATTAGGAGCGATCCTCATTCTTCTTACCGGTCGAACTATTATCAGAAATCAGAATTGGAAAAACGGCTTAACCTTATATACTAATGATATTCAGTTAAACCCCGAGGCTTTTGATCTTCAAAACAACTACGGAGTAGAGCTTTTTCGTAGTGGAAAAAAAGATGAAGCCAAGATCCATTTTGAAAATTCGATTGCTTTGGCTCCAAACTGGACTACAAACTATAGCAATCTCGGAGTGATTTACGAAAGATTAGGAGATGAAGAAGAAGCCGAAAAACTCTATAAAAAGACCCTTGAAAATGGTGATTACTATCTGGCGGTTGAAAATCTTGCTTCCCTCTATTTCCGTCAGAAAAAATACTCTGAGGTAATCACCTTTTGTGAAGAACAAATCAAATATCGACCATATAACTTAAAACTTAACTATACTTTGGCGATTTCTTTATATCAAACCGGAAAGATTACAGAAGGCTTAAAATATATCCGAATCACTTATCAATTATATCCAGATACACAGGTCAAAAATATTCTTACTATCATGGAGCAAGGAAAGGAATTAAAACTTGAATAGCCCAAATTCAAATCATTACTTTCGAAAATAGTTTTTGGAGATTTTCTTACAAAATATATAGAAGAATCAGGATATCCAGCTTTGATTATCGAATTGAAAAGCAGGTAATGAAAGAAAAGATGTTATCGGAAATCCTTAAAAAGCTCAGTAACCGAATCTGAATAATCTTTTCTTGAAATGAGAGTTCCTTCCTGTAAAGAAGCTTCCTGCTCGTGATAAGCAGGCCTTTCTTCTTCATACAAAACTCCCAGAGGTAATCTCTCTCTATCTAGAGTTAACTCAATCGCTTTAATCTTACTATGACGATCATGCTTATCCTCTTCAAGTTTATAAGTATGTTCCTTGAAGTATGCAAAGGTATCTAATTTATTCCAGGTCACACAAGGCTGAAAAACATTTACAATCGAAAACCCTTTATGATCAACTGCTTTTTTGATAACTTCGGTCAAATGTTGTAACTCTCCGGCAAAACCTTGAGCCACAAAAGTAGCTCCCTCAGAGATTGCCAGCGCTAAACCATTTACGGGATATTCAATCAAACCATTGGGAGTTGATTTTGCTTTGAATCCATGTTCGGATGTAGGTGAAGCCTGTCCGGTTGTCAGTCCATAAATCCGATTATCATGCACAATTAAAGTAATATCATGATTTGCACGAGCAGCATGAATAAGATGATTCCCAGCCTCTCCATAGGTGTCACCATCTCCGGCAACACAAATAACCGGGAGATTATGATTTCCCAACTTAATTCCTTCTGCATTGGGAAGAGAACGTCCATGTAATGAGTGTAAACCATATCCACCGATAAAATCAGCCATGTTACCAGAACAACCTACTCCATACACGATCACGTAATTATGTCCTTCCCAATTTTTGGAGGCAAGAACATTTTTAATTGCCGCCCAGATGCCAAAATTACCACATCCTGGACACCAGGTAGGACGAATAGTTGTATTGTAATCGTTAGCTTGTTTGACCATAAAATTAATTTCCCAATATCTCTTTAATTTTAGCTTGAATTTCTTCCGGATAAAACGGTCGGCCATCATATTTCAACATTAAATGAGTGGATTGCCATCCGGTTTGCTCACGAAGTAGTAATCCAAATTGTCCTGTTCCATTTCCCTCCAGAAGCAGTGATTTTTTCGTTTGAGATAATATTTTACTCAAAAGCTGTGAATTGAGAGGATAAACATGATGAAAATGCATAAAGTTAACTTTATCGCCTAAATTTTTCATCGCCTCCAAAACTGGAGCTTTGGTTGAACCCCAAGAAATTATGGTTAATTCTGCTTCTTTATTCCCATAAAAAGATGGGCCGACAAAATCATTATCTAAATAATTTAAAGATTTTTGTTGACGTTTGTCTTTTTGATTTTTGACAACAATAGCATCTTCAGTGGCAAAACCTCTTTCATCATGTTCATAAGAATTCGCAAGGTATTCACCATTCTCTTGTCCGGCTACAGACCGAGGGGAAATACCATCTTTTGTAACCGCATAACGAAGGAAGTTCGTTTGGTTCTTAATTTCTTCATTAGGGATCAACTTCCCTCTATTAATCGGAAACTTTTGTAAATTTTCCTTCTGCAAGTAATACAATCCTTCGCTCAAATATTTATCAGAAAGTACAAAAACCGGTGTTTGATATTTATCTGCCAGATTAAAAGCTTCTTGAGTCAGATTATACGCTTCCTCAGCATCTCCTGGAGCTAAAACGATACGTGGAAATTCGTCTTGTGCCGCATGAATCACAAATTGTAAGTCGGCTTGCCCTGTCCAAGTAGGAAGACCGGTTGCTGGACCAGGTCGTTGTGAAATTACTAAAACCATAGCGCTTTCAGTCACTCCAGCTAGTCCGAATCCTTCGTTCATAAGTGCGAATCCTCCCCCGGAAGTCCCAGTCATACAACGTACTCCAGAAAAAGAAGCTCCTACAAGTAAATTGATAGCTTCTATTTCATCCCCTACGTGCTTCACCACCATCTTTGATGTATTTGAGTAACCGGCTAGAATATGCAAAATTGAAGAAGCCGGAGTCATCGGATAAGAAGCATATAAACGGCAATCGGCAGCAATTGCTCCCAAAGAAATCGCTTCATTTCCAGTCATAACATAAGAGTTCTTTTCTCCAAGTTTTTCAATTTTTTGGGAAAAGGAAAAGGGATGAGCGGTAACAAAATCGTAACCAGCTTCAATAATTTTTTCATTTAAAGAGATTACCGCTTCTCCCTTATCAGTGAAGATATCAGAAACAACTGCAAAAATAGCCTCTTTATCTGCTTGCAATAAAGCCAAGGAGATCCCGACAAAAAGATTATTTTCCATAACCGGGAGACCGCCTAATTCTTTAACAATTTTGGAGACCTCTACAGCATATAATTTGTAGTTAGCACTCTCTTCTACCTGAGTTTTCAGAGGATCGTATATAATAATCGCATCTTTTTTAAGCTCATTTTTATGCAGATTAAAGGTTTCGGTATTTAAACAGACAAGAAGATCTACCTGTCTTTCTTGAGAATAAACGGGTTCACCAGAAACATGAACCTCGTAAACATTATGTCCACCGCGAATTAAAGAAGGATATTCTAAGTAACCGTAAACATAATAGTTTAATCGGTTTAAAGTTTTGGCAAAAATCAAACCGGCGGAAGCGATTCCAAAACCTGCTTCTCCGCCAATTTTCCAGGTAAAATCAATTTTTGACATAATATCAGTTTAACAAATGAAATATCATTCGTAAAGATAGGTATCTAAATATATTTTTATATTTTTGACTTTAAGCTTTAAACACTGTAATTTAGATCCCAGGATATCGTTGTTACTTATAGTAATTATTTTACATATGCAAAAAATTACCCTCGCAGAAGAAAAAATACTGGTAGAAAAGGCAAAAGAGTCGTTAAGTGCTTTTTCTAAACTGTACGAATACTACCTACCCAAGATCTACAGCTATCTTTTAAACCGGGTCGGAGATAAAAAAACAGCCGAAGATATCACTTCGGAAACTTTTTTGAAAGCCATGAAAAAAATAGATAAATTTAAATACCAGGGTTTCACTTTTGGAAGCTGGTTATATAAAATTGCTCACAACTCACTATGTGATTACTACAAAAAAAATAAAGCGATAATTTCGTTAGACGAGATAAAAAATGTTCCCGAAACAAAAAATCCGGATATTTTAGAAAAAATTGATAATAATCACCAAATACGACAAGTATTACAATACCTTAAAGAAGACTACCAACAGATACTCGCTTTAAAATTTTTTGAAAATCTTAGCAATCCCGAAATTGCCGAGATTCTAGGAATCACCGTAAATTCTTTGAATGTAAAACTACACCGCAGTATTGAAGCTTTTAGAAAACACTATGTTAACCTTTTCCCAAAAGAAAAGGAGGTTATTCTATCATGAATAAAGAAGATTTAACCCTCCATGGGTTATTTGCAAAATCAAAACTTTCAGATCTCAAAGAAAATCAGCTTAGTGATCAATTTCAAGATGATCTTAAAGATCAATTAATCAAAGTTTATCTCAAACCTAAAGGAGGTTTTTTTATGAACTTAAAAGAAAAAATCGGAATTGCTCCGTTTTCAGCTGCTTTAGCAACTTCTCTTATTATGGTCCTATTTGTTGCCGGATTATCTATCTATAATCTAACCGCAAATAAAAGTAGCTTTTCACACAAGTTAAAAGCAAATGTGCTTTTGGCTGATGGTGATGTTCTTTATAAGACATCCGGAACCGATCGGTGGATAGAACTTAAAGTTGATGACGTTCTTTCTGAAGGAGATAGTGTCAAAACCTCTGCTGCATCACGAACAATTCTCGAGCTTGACGATGGTGGAGCTATCAGACTTCAAGAAGAAACGGAAATTACCCTCACTTCAATGACTGCCAACGAAGTACTCATTACCGAAGAATCGGGAGAATCGTATCATCGTGTGGCAAAATCAGAAAGCCGCGAATACACTGTCAAAGCGGGAGATCTCGAAGCTACCGCACAAGGAACAGCTTATACGGTTTCAAAAGAGGAAAAAAATATCACCGTTAATGTTATTGAAAGTAAAGTTAAATTAAACAAGAATAATACCGAAATCAGTGAAGGTGAAAAAGCGACTTTCGAGATTGAATCTGAAAAATTAGCCATTGAAGAGATCTCCAAAGATTCTCTTAAAAATGATGATTTCCTGGTCTGGAACAAAGAAAAAGATGAGGAGAATGGTGAAGACACCGGAATTCTAGATGATATTACCGCTCCAGAAATTATCATTACCTCCCCTACTGAAAATACTACGACTGAAGAAACAATCACCATAAAAGGAACTACTGAGAAAGAAGCATTAATAAAAGTTAATGGTGAAATAACTGAAAATAAGGAAGGTAATTTTGAAGAAGAAGTTGCTCTGACCTTAGGAGAAAATATCATTACGATCATGGTAAAAGATCAAGCCTATAATACTGCAACTAAAGAATTAAAAATCATTCGCAACGCTCAAGAACAAGAACAGGAAGAAAATAATGGAGAAACACAAAATCAGGAAGAGAATGAAAATCAGAATCAAAATGGATCAATTAGTCTAAACGGTAAGGCTAATCAATATGGAATGAACCTAAGCTGGACCGTTACGAATTTAGATGTTACTAAAGGATTCAAGGTGGTAAAGTCTGAAACCGGAACACCAACCTACCCTGGAAGTGATTATTCATATCTTTCCGGAGAATCTAAAACAAATCCCTACACCTATACTTGGAGTGTCAAAGACGGAAAAACTTATAATGTCAGAGTCTGTCAATACGATGGTAATGGCGCCTGTGGGGTTTATAGTAATATGATTACCATCACAACTATCAAAGAGGTTGAAGAAGAGAAAGAGGAACCAGTTTCTCAAGTAACCTCAATTGTCTTAAGTGGAACCGGGAAAAATGTTTCCTGGGTGGCAACAGGTGAAGCACAATACGGATTCAAGGTCGTGTGGTCAAAGAATACCAATCCAGTATATCCAAACCGTCAAGGGGATAAATATCACTACTACAATAACCCTGAAACTTCAACAGATGTTTTAGAAGCTTTTTCCGGGAATGGAAAGTATTATGTCCGAGTTTGTGAATATTTGCTTGGAAAATGTGGGACTTATAGCAATCAGATTCAGGTAACCCTGTAAATTAAAAATAAAAGCTATTAGGATCTTAAAAAAGAGAGCTCCGACTTTTGTCGGAGCTCTCTTCATTTATTACCTTGTTATGAAACTCCACTACTGTAATTCCGTGGGTAATTCAATTCCCGGATTGTTAAGCAATATATTCGAAATCGCCTCTTTGGAAAAATTTATCGCCACACTTCCTGATAACTGCATATACTCCTTAACTAAATTCCCCAATGTAACAATAGGATCTAGACCCAAATTAAAAACCTCACCTTGATCATCCAGAACAAGTTGCGGAACTTTTTCGGCTTTTTTGATCGCAATTTTACTCCCGATAATTTCGGCTTGTTTTTGAATGATCGCGGTCGCAATTTTATTGTATATTTCCTTTTGATTCGACATAATTTTTTATAGTTTATTTCTATTTCTCGTGAGGGAAAAAAGCCGGACACAAACCTAAAATAAACCAAGATAAACCGTAAACAAGATATGAAATGTCACCAAAATAGAGTAAGTTAAATGAACCGCGGATAGCAAAAACCAAATCTCCAATAAGCTGTACTAATATCCCTAAGCAAAATAATAAAATCGCTTTAAATAATGTTCCCTGTTTAATTCGGCTAAAGTTAACCATCAAAGTCAAAAATTCAGCTAGTAAAATCACATCCGAAAGAATTGTTACGAATTGTAGAATTATCATACTCATCTCAGCATCCTGAAAAAAGGAGATAAAAGTGGCGATAATTCCCACAACGGTAAAAGAGATAATCAGATATCTCCACCTTTTTAAAGAAGTTGGTTTCACCCCACTAAAATAGAGCAATTCTAAACCAGAAAACGTCCAGGATATATACATAAAAAAGAAAAGTATGATTGTGGCAATCGGATAAGAGTTATAAAATTCAGGAAAAACAAAAAGAACCATGGAGCTTATAAAATTTAGGACAAAACTTATTGCTAATAAAAATAGCGCTTTTCCTAAACGAGAGTTTAGGCCACCCCATTTTTTTACAATTAACCCGGCGTAAAAAACACCAAAAAAAGAAAGCAGCTCCATTAGAAAATAAAAAATCTTATTTAAATTGAGATTTTTACGGTCGAGGAAATAAACATAAAGCCAGAAGATAACAACACCGATAAAATATACAGAAAGGATTAAGGCTTTTTTGTTTTTAAACATATAGATTAGTATATGATAAAAAAACTCAAAGCTCAAATATCTTGCTTATATAAAACGCTGCAAAAAATTCTTCTTTCTCGGGAAAAAATTATTTTATTCCGAGGAAGAAGAAAGGAAGGGAAGCAGCGATGTTATGCACCAGAGGCGCACGATCAATGTTTCACTTCCTTGGAATCTCTCTCCCTTTCTTCTGTTGTCTTACGAACGATTGTTCTTGTTCTTTTGAATTTGAGCAATTGCCCAACAAACCTGTGTCATCTGACTAGCAATAGCCCAAATTAGTGCTCCGACACCAATTGCCCAACCGACGTTCATAATCCTCCTTCCTGTTTACAGAGCGGCCGCCAGTGAAACGTACTGCTGTAACAAAGATGGTTGATCTTCAAAACGTGTAGAAAGTACTTCTTTGAACTCATGCAATTTATTGCTCTGTAAGTTTGCAGTGAATCTACCAATAGGTTCACCACTTGGATCGTAAACTTTCCAAGTATAGCGGGTTAGTCGATTGGTTTTCTCACCATTGTCCGTAACGGTTATCCGATACCCGGCAAGGGTAACAACTTCAGTTTCCATAGGTTCCTCCAAAATACAAATTGATGTGGCGACCGTCCAGAAGGACAGGTCTTGCGACAGACGGTCGCCACATGATTGAGAAATTGTTTTAGGCGACGATCACCGTCACATCATGATCAGTATAGTCACGGGAGAGAATATGAGGACCGGGAAGATCTTTTCCAGTCATTGTAAGTACGAACGCTTTCGCGCTCTCCTTCGCATCGCCAACTACAATGTACCAGGTGACCGAGGTTTCGGCGTCTACATTGAGGTACACATGACCCCAAAACTCCTTCTCCTGGTAACCAACGACCTTGAACTGCCAAACAATCACAAGCTTACCCACCATATCCGGAAAGAGTTGCTTAATCTGTCCCAGATTGGTAAACAGAGTATCTAGATTGGCACCGGCGGCGCATTCCTCGTGGCCGATCAGTAACCAACCCTGGGGATTGTGGTGCTCGTGATCAACTTCCAGTTCGGGAAGCAAACGATCAATAAGATCCGGAACACCAGCGCCACCAGCCAGGTTAATCGCACAGTAATGTCCAAGGGCTAAGCCCATTTCAGCTAAAATCACTTGAACATCGGCCTGCACGCGGTCGTCCTGACATGCGGCATAACCCACGGTTTGACGTGGTTGAGTAAATCGATACGATTGAGGTTTCATAATTTTCTCCCATAAAATTGGTTGGATTGGTTAAATTGATTGATGGTTGAAAACAGTTTATTCAATTTTCTGATAGATCAACTCCTTCTCCGAATTTGCTTTAGCAAAACGGAACTAAAACGGATGGGTAAAATGCGCTTTTGCGCTGCTCTGAGGGGGAGCAAGATGAAAACAATAAAAATTGTTTTCATCTTGCTCCCGCAAGAGCTTCTCCGTTTTTTCTAATCAATCATTCACTTTTTTGGAAGAAATTATAATTTCATGATTTAAAAGTGCGATCTATACAAAAAGACCCCTCAAAAGGGGGGCTATTACCACGCGATTGTACTAAAAATCGACCCAAAAGGCAAGCAGTCAGGAACAGTTTACTGTTTCCCCTGTTTTATGATATATTTTGGTTTCAATTAAATGAAAGGATAAAAAATGACTGAAACTATACACGACGAACAACAAGCAAAATTTCCGGTAATTTTTCCAAAGGAAAACTATCAAACCCCCGAACAAACTTTAAAAACAGTTAATAAATGGAAACATCAAGTCCGCGGAACTGAAGATCCGGTATCGAATTATCAAGAACTTTTTATTGAAATTAATTTTGCTGATCAACTTAAAGGAACCTGCACTGACGAAAGAGATATTGTTGAAAGAACTGAAAATGATAAATATTTCCGCTTGCCTGGCGGAGCGGCAGGACTTATCCATGCTATAGAAGCTGTGAAAGGCGAAATCAATCTTGCCTATCGACAGAAAATTTTAAACACAGCGGAACAATATAATTTACATCTTCTTAACCATCGTGATAATGTTCATGGTAGCACTGAAAACCCAGTAGGCTGCGGATATTTAGGTCTACTTGCTATGGATGAAGCGGAAGATGTCTTTGGATTTTCCTTAAAATCCTCTGACAACAAAGTTTCTGGTTACATCCAAAAAATGGAACAAGATTTGGGAGTTAGAGTTATTACTCTTAACGGTGAACATGTAGCTCAAAACGGTGGATTATTAATTAATGTCAATTCTAACAGCGTTTTAAATCCTGAAGGAAATGCACAAAATTCTTTCTTCTCTTTGGATTTGGGGTTACTTAATCTGAAAATCAAAGAAATGGCCGCAGAATTAAATTTGAGTGAAGACGAACAACAACAGGTTCTCATCAATATCACTCGAGACAATATGGCCGCATGTTATGTTCTATCCAACGGAAATATCGATGCCGAAAAGTTTATAATAACTGGAAACGTTAATGAAAGTATTAAAACCATAATTGAAGAAGCCTACAGGCAACTAACAGAATCAGAACGTATGGAAGCCATGAATGCAATGATAAATAAACGAAAACACAGCACTCATTAGGATTATTTTTTGAATTTCTTGATAATCCCCTGCAAGAGATCTTCTTCACTTTTTTGGAAAGCAAGAGTTATTTGCAATAGAAGCAAAATTGAATTTCCAATTAAGGCTCCCCCATGATGGAAAGGCAAATAGGTTAATAATATAAAGGAAACACCAAGAAACCCAAATCTCGCAAAAACTTTTCCTTTAAGAATCAGAAAACCGGAGATAATTTCGATTGTTGTTGCCATAAAAATAAAAAATAAGGCATATGGAATATAATAGTTATTACAGATTTGACGATAAAAAGACAAGTTTGTTTCTTCGGCTAATTTTCCCATCACTGGACTAATCAAAGCTTTTTGAGAGATTACCTCTGCAATCACGATAAAAAATTTCCCGAAACCAACTAATAACCATATCCCAGCAATTAAGTATCTACCTATTTTTGTTTTCATAGAAATCCTTTTTAAATCTAAAACTATTATTATCATAATAAATCTAAAAAGAAAATTTTGCTAGATATCACAAAGAAAGCCGCCCGCTCAATAAATTGAGAGGGCGGCTTCTTGTTATCCAAAGCTATTTTATTTAGCGTTGGAAATCATTGGTACGTGGTTTTTTTGGTCTCGCTTCGTTAACAACTAAAGCTCGTCCATTTTGTTCCTTACCATTGAACATTTCAATGGCTTTTTGCGCTTCATCTTCAGTTCCCATTTCTACAAATCCAAAACCCTTGGAACGACCAGAATATCGATCCATGATAACCATAGCACTTGTAACGGTTCCTGCTTGTGCGAAAAGCGTATTTAAAGCTTCGTCATTCATCCCGTAATCGAGATTACCGACATAAAGTTTAGTACTCACTATTTATTTCACCTCCTTAAAGGGAAAGGAGCTTCTTTGTGAAGAAACCGTTTGGGGAGCAAAAAAGATGCGCCAAAAGAGTAGGAATCATTCAAAAAGCTTCCGTAAATTGTTATCTCCCAAGTAAAGCCTTTCACTCTTACATGCGCAATACTTGAGAACACAGTGATTTTAACATTGTTTTATCTTAAATACAAATAATTAAACTTTTTATAGAAAATTGTAATTTTATATTTTTCATGCGAAAATTAATTTGTCTTGTCTAAGACTTTTTACCAAAGGAGATTTCATGTCCGTATTTCTACGAGGTTTCATGATTGATAATGACCGTGAAAAAGTTGCTAAGGTTAAAGGAAAAGTCGGACTTGCTGAGTTTGATAAAAGAATTGAGAAAAAACATTACTTCCCCACAAAACTATATCCGATAGAAGAATCTTTAATCCGCCAAAAAACTGCAGCCGAAATTATTTATGGCAAAACTGACGCCGAAGCGTACAGAAAATTAGGAATCTGGGACTATAAACTGATGCAGGACACCCAAATTGGAAAAGTAATCTTTAAACTTTTTTCATCCACCCTAGAAAAAACTATTGAAAACTTTAAGAAACTCATGGAAACTTTTTACACCGGACTAAATTGTGATATTGAAAATATGCAGGGAAATAAAGCTGATTTTGTTTTTGGAAATGATCCTTATCCGGAAACTTATTTTCAAGGACTAATAGAAGAAGGCGTCCGCTCTTTTCAAAAAATACCTCAAATTAAAATCGAACAGATCGGGGTTAAAAGAATCTTTCACTTGACCTGGGAATAATTGCTAACCCAATTTTTGATACTCTTTTATTCCGTGAATCAAAACCTCTGCAGCTTTCTTAAGCTCCTCTTCATTCAAAACAAAAGCTACTCGAGCCTCATTACTACCTTCTCCTTTAGTAGCATAAAACCCCGAACCGGGAGCAAGCATTACCGTAGAATTTTTATAAGAAAAATCGGTCAGTAACCATTTACAAAAGTCTTCAGAACTTTTAACCGGAAGCTTTAACATCGTATAAAAAGCTCCTTCCGGATAATGGATTTTTATTTCCAAACCCTTTTCCAATTCCTTTAAAAACACATCTCTTCTATTTTTGTAATGTTTAGCTAAATCTTCAACATACGGTATACAATTTTTTAACATCGGAACGACCATCAGTTGTTCTAGAGTGGCAACAGAAAGCCTCGCCTGTGCGTACTTCAAAACCCCACTCATAACTTCTTTGTTTTTTGAAATAACGACTCCAATTCTAGCTCCGGTAATATTCATTCTTTTAGAAAGGCTGTCCACAACAATAATTCTTTCTCTGTCTATCTCTTGTGCTATCTCTAACATACTATAGCTTTTTACTCCATCAAAACAGATACCACGATATGTTTCGTCAGAAATAATAAACAGATTATGTTCACGGGCAATCTTCAAAATAATCTCCATCTCTTTTTTCGTAAAAACAGTTCCAGTAGGATTATTGGGATTTGTAAAAAAGATCGCTTTGGTTCTCTTATTTATCTTCGCCGCAATCTCTGATTCTGAAGGTAGATGATAACCTTTATTTGGATCTAACTTCACTGGAATAATCTCGGTTTCCAACATTGATCCGAAACCCAAATAGTTGGCATAAAAAGGTTCAAAAACAATCATATTATCTTTTGGATCTAAAACTACCGCCATCGCCAAAATAATTGCTTCACTTCCTCCAGAAGCAATGAGAACATCTTCACTTTTAATATCTATCTCACAATCGGCATAATATTTTACAAAAGCTTCAATTAACGTCTTTTCTCCTTGAGAATGTGCATACGAAAGAATTTTTAGGTTAGCACTTTGACCTAATAATTCTTTTTGAATCTCTGGAGGGATATGAAAATCAGGTTGACCAATATTAAGATGATAAACTTTAATTCCTTTTTGTTTTGCCTGATCAGAGAAAGGAACCAGTTTGCGAATCGGAGAGGCGGGAGCTTTTTCTCCCCTCTCTGAGATTGAAAGTTTCTTTTTGAACATAAAATTATTCTCTTTGATATTTTATTTAGAATTTCATTTTATCATAATGAAAACTCTATTGACATTTTTATAAAAAAAGGCATAATTTGGGATATTATTTTTATCATTTTTTGATAAACAGACAAAGGGGTATTTGGTTTAAAAGTCAAACTAAATACCACATACATGGAAAATAATGAAGACAAGCCTCCATCGTCTTGTGGCGATGATTATATTCTCTCTCTCCCTTTAATGAAAATAAAATATTTAATTTTAAAACCCAAAAATATGGGAATATTTAAATTATTTAGGAGCTAAAATGAAAGTCGCTTTTACTTATAATATTCAAAAAAATGATATTCCGGAAGAAGCCGAATTTGATACTCCGGAAACTATAGAATTAGTTAATAAAGAGCTTCAAGGTCTTGGTCATACGGTCAAATTGATTGACGTTAAAAAAGACGTTACAGAGATTATTCGAGATTTAAAAGAATTTTCTCCAGATATTATTTTCAATACCGCGGAAGGGCAAAATGGAAGATTCCGAGAAGCTTTCTGTCCCGCATTATTTGATAATTTAGAAATTCCTTTTGCCGGATCAGATGCGTACACCTGTACGGTCACTCTAGATAAAAGTGTCACCAAATTGATGCTTCACAAAAATGGCATTCGAACTCCAAACTGGATCTTTGTCCAAAAAATGAAGGACATTGAGAAATTTCCTCTAAGATTTCCCGTCATTATTAAACCGAATTTTGAAGGGAGCTCTCGTGGAATATCTCTGAAAAATATTCATGAAAATCTTACAGAGATGAAAGACCATCTTGAAAAATTTCTCCAACAGTTTCCAGAAGGGATAATCATTGAAGAATTCGTTGATGGGGTTGATTTAACTGTTCCTTACTTACAAGCTGCATTTCCAGAAACACATGGAGTCTTACCAGCTTGTCTATATACCTTTGAACAACACGAACAAGGTAATTACAAAATATACGATTTTAAGCTCAAACAATACCTCTCTTCTCAGGTAATAGTAAATATTGCCGAAGATCTTTCTCCAGAAATTATCAAAGAAATTCAAAAAACATCATTAAAAACTTACGAGATATTGAATGTCAAGGATATTGGACGAATTGATTATCGACTTTCAAAAGACGGAAAGCTTTATTTCATTGAGATTAACGCTCTCCCCTGTCTTCAGGAAGGAGCTTCCATTTATATCTCTGCATCTTCTTATGGCCTGAGTGTTAAAGATGTTATTCAGAAAATCCTAGAAAGTGCGCAAAAAAGATATGGAATATAGGTTTTTACCATAATAAACAGGGGTTTTTCTGAAAATATGATAAAATATGGTAAATGTAGTTTCTAAATCTATATCTATGGAATTTTTTAAACCCAAACAACCTACCAAAAGAATGCGTGTCCGAGATATTGGCCTTTCAATAGGAAGGTTTCGTACTGGTGATTTGAATGCGATTACAGATGTTAGAGGCGTAAAAGTGGGACATGTAACTTTAATTCAAGGATCTGGAGAACTTAAACCAGGAATGGGACCAGTACGTACTGGAGTAACGGCAATTATTCCCTCTAAAGATGATGTATACCAAAACCAAATTTTTGGAGGTGGATTTATTTTAAATGGAGCTGGAGAATTCTCGGGACTCACTCAAGTCATGGAATGGGGTACGATTGAAACTCCAATTCTTCTCACAAATACTTTTTCAGTCGGAACATGTTCTGAAGCTATGGTCAAGTCTTACGTCCGAAAATATCCCCGAATCGGAATCGAAGATGAAGTTATTATTCCTTTAGTTGGAGAATGTGATGATTCTTGGCTGAATGATATCTCTGGCCGTCACGTTAAAAGTCAACATGTTTACGAAGCACTTGAAAAAGCATCTAGTGGAATAGTCGAAGAAGGCTGCGTCGGTGGTGGGACTGGAATGATTACCTGTGATTTTGCCGGTGGAATTGGAACTTCTTCACGAAAACTCCCCCAAAAAATGGGTGGATACACAATCGGAGTTCTTGTGATGAGTAATTTTGGAAATATTCGAGATCTTCGTTTTGGAGGAATTCCCATAGGAGAACTTTTAGAAAAAAGATACCAATCTCTTGAAAAACGTCAAGAATTGTATGGAAGTATTATCTCCGTAGTCTCAACTGATGCTCCCTTAACTCCGGGACAACTTTCAAAACTGGCAACACGCTCTGCTTTAGGAATTGGAAGAGTAGGATCATACGCGGCAAATGGATCCGGAGAAATTATTATTGCGTTTTCCAATGCTAATAAATTATCTCGCCGTAGCCGGAATATGGTCAACACCTTTCAGTCTTTAGACGATCCACGACTTGATCCTCTTTATGAGGCTGTTGTCGATTCCACTGAAGAAGCTATTTTGAATGCTTTATGCATGGCAACTGATATGACCGGAATTAATAATCATTATGTACCGGCAATTCCCCTTGATAAGGTAAAGTTTTTTATTTCTAAATATAAAAATCTCTTCCGAAAGTTAGAACTAAAATAACTATTTTCTCATGCAATATAAATCATTAATTATCTCCAACTTAGCTGAAACATATTACCAAACATACCGTAAGTCAGATCCGACAGAAGCCGAAAAACTCATACAATCAGATATTTTAGAATCTGATCGCGCTGTTTTTTATGCTAATAATTCTAAAATTTTAATCACCTCTCTACCTTTAAATCATGAATTTCTAGAAGATGTTCGTAGAATTTTAAGTTATGAAATAATAAACCTCTATCCCCATAAATATTCAGAATCTATATGTAAAGATATTCTGGATGACAAAACCTTATTAAATCAAATACAAAAGATAATTAGGGAAAATCCAGATATTGAAATCATTCCCTACTATGCCACTTCAGAGTTTTTTGAACTCCTGACAATATTAAAACAAAATAAATTACAGTTTACTACACCCGAAACCATCTCTCCAAAAAATCGTTTTATTCGTGACCACTATAACTGTAAAGTAGGATTTCGAGAACTTTGGGAAAGAGCTACTGATAAAGATAGTTTTGTAAAAATTCCCCCTGGATTTATTGTTAACGACCTTAAAGAAGCACTGGATGCTGCCTGGTGGTTTTATCAAAAAAATACTAATTTTGTATTTAAATATAATCGCGGAACAAGTGGATTTGGAATAGTTCCTTATAATATCTCTAACCTTCCTAACAATGAAATTGAATTCAAAAAATACCTAACAGAAAAACATAATGATAAGATGTGGTTTGAAGAAAATTTTGTCGTTGAAGAATTTATTGAAACTAACACTTCAGTTTATGATAGAAGCCCTTCAATTGAATTTAAAATTAACGGAGATCTCAAACATCAATATAATTGCCTTCAAAGACTGAGAGAAGATAATTATTTTGAAGGAATAATTATCTCAAAAAAAATTGAAAATTATTTTAATTTTGATATTAATCGTGTTGTTGATAGCTGTAAAAGATTTGGAGAAGCACTTATAGAACAGGGATATAGGGGGAATTTCGACATTGACCTTATAATTGACAAAAAACACAATGTTTACGCGGTCGAATCAAATCTACGGAGAACTGGGGGAACTCATATTTTTGAAACGGCGACTCATCTTTTTGGGAAAAATTTTCAAAATAAAATTTCAGTATTCTCACGTGATAATCTTCCAGTAAAAAAAGAAATTAATAACTACTCAGTATTTAAAGAAAAAATATCACATCTTCTATTTTCAAAAGAAAAAGGTGAAGGAGTTATACCCAGCATTGTAAGTTTCTTAGCAATTGGTACAATTGGATACATGATTTTAGCAAAAGATTTAAATCGTCTTGAAATGATAGAAAAAGAATTATTCTCTGTATTAACCGACCCTCATGAATGAATACCTTCATTATATTTCTAAATTAAAAATCGCTTGTAGTAAAAAAAATTTGGATTTTCTTAAAATTGGCAATGTTAACAAAAATTACCCGTTATATAAAATTGTAATTAACGGATACAATGCACGAAAAACAATATGTTTCTCCTCTGGAATTCACGGTCATGAAAAATCAGGGCCTTTGACTATTCTTCAATTTATAAATAATTTGAATCGTTATGATCTTCCCTTATATCTTAAAATAATTATCTTTCCCGTAGCCAATCCGTATGGGTTTAACACCAATAGTAGATATAACTATCAGAAAAAAGATTTAAATAGATGTTTTTGTAATCCCCAAAAATTACTAACCGAAAATAAATATTTATTAAAAAGTTTGTATAACGAAAAAATATTTTTTTTTCATGCTTTACATGATGATTGTGATGAAAAATATTTTTATCTATATGCATATAATAAAAATAATGAAGCAATTTACCGAAAAATTGTGAATAAAGTATCTCAGTTTTTTCCAATCCGACATATGAAAAAAATGTACGGTAAAGTTGCTTCACAAGGTATTTTCATGGATCATGAAGACGGATCTTTTGAACACAAGATGTATCTTGAACATACTCCTTATAGTATTTGTACTGAAATTCCAGGAAAAACCAAAACTGATTTAAAAATAAGATGCAATCTTGATATCATAGATTTTATTATTCGATTTTCTTCTAATAGATGATTAAATTTATACTTCAAAATTCTACTTTTTAACTATCTTTCCCTCTTGTTTTATTAATCAATTTTTTATATAATATCTCACTTCGTTTCATTTTCTTATTTTAAAGATTATCTATGACTTATTTAGTAAAAAACAAAACCGTAAAAAGAAATCATAATCATCACACCCTACACCTTAAACAGGAAAAAAGACTTCTTAAAGAAGTCTCCGACCTTTCTATCATTCTCTATTTCGCCTGTATTTCCGCTGGAATTGTCACTATTTTCCAACTTTTTATCCTAAAATAAATTAAAAGCTCGAGATTAGCACCAGAATTGAGGCGAAAACCAATAATCCGAGCGCGGTTAAAGTAATAATGTTTGCGATTCTACTGTTTTTATACTCTCCCATAACTTTTTTGTCGTTGATAATCTTATAAGCATAGATTAAAATAATCGGTAAAAGCATCCCATTAAGCCCTTGAGATAAAAGCATTATACGAAATAATGGTAATCCCGGGATCAAAACAATCAATCCACTTCCAATAAGTAAAGTGATAATTATCCCATAAAAAATCGGAGCTTCTTTGCGATTACGATCAAGTCCAGATTCAAATCCAAAAGCTTCACAGATAGCATAAGCAGTCGCTAAAGTAACGATACTTGCCCCCATAATCCCAGCATTCAAAAATCCAACCGCAAAAAGTATTGAAGCATAATGCCCTGCTAGAGGAGTTAAAGATAAAGCTGCTTGAGAAGCTGTATCTACAAAGATATTGTTTTTAAATAGAGTATTTGCGGCCGTTACAATAACAAAAAAGCTGAAAAAATCAGTTATAAAAGCACCAATAAAAATCTCTAAACGCTCATAAGCATAATGCTTTAAGCGAATTCCTTTATCAACAACATATGATTGTATAAAAAACTGTCCCCAAGGGGTCACGGTTGTTCCAATCAAAGCAATAAGAGTAAGTAAATACTGCCTGTCAAATTGTAAATGAGGCTTTACTAAGGCAGTTAAAGCTTCTCCCCAATCGGGTTTGGTATAAAAAGCAGTAACAATATATACAATGTATATTCCTGAAAGAGCTAAAAAGATTTTTTCAGCTCTTTTGAAAGAACCTTTATATAAAAGTAGCCACAAAATAAATACAATAATCGGCACCGCAATATATTTAGAAATACCGAATAATTCCATAGATTCTGCAATTCCAGCCATATCGGCAATGATGACTCCCGCATTAGCAATTGCCATAAAAAACATTGCTAACATTGTCAATTTGAGTCCAAAACGTTCCCTAATAACTCCTCCCAAACCTTTACCGGTAACAACTCCAATTCTAGTTCCCATTTCCTGAGTTACGGCTAAAACAAAAGTTATGATAAATAAAGAAAATAATAAACCATAACCATAACGAGCTCCGGAAATTGTATAAGTAGCAATCCCCGCGGCATCATTATCCGCATTAGCAGCGATTATTCCCGGTCCAAGAACCGAGAGAAAAATAGCTATTTTTTTAAACCAAGAATTAGAGGAGCTTTTTTGAAAAGATGCCATGCTTTAAGCCTCCGGAAATAGTTCACGCATAATATCATCAATCATAACTACTCCCAACAGTTTGTCATTTTTATTCGTAACGGCAATGGAGAAAAGATTGTATTTAGTTAAATTGTGAGCAATTTCTTTAATCGAAGCTTTCGGAGGAATTGAAAATACATTAGTAACCATAATACTCCTAATTTTAGTATCGTCTTTAGAAAGAAGTAATTCTCTTAAGGATAGAACTCCGACGTAACAACCTCTTTCATCAGTGATGTAAACGTAACTCACACTTTTAATTTCTTCTTTTCCTTTTAGTAACTCCTTCTTTACTTTTTTTACAGTCCAATCAGGTCGAGCAATGAAAAAGTCAGTAGTCATAAGCCCTCCGGCTTCCCTCTCTCCATATTTGATTAAATGCATAATTTCCTGACTTTCTTCTGGTTTTAACTCCGCCATAATCTCCTTTACTTTATCTTTAGAAAGATTTTCCAGAATATCTGCTACCTGATCAGGAGACATCTTTTCCAAGATATCACCGGTTTTTTTAACTCCAAGATGTTTAATTAAAGCCTCTATACGCTCATCACTCATCTCTTCAAAAATATAAGCAGCAATATCAGGGTCAAACTGGGAAATAAAATCAGCCCCCCTCTTAATATTCAAATCTTCAATCAAATTCGCAATATCTGCTGGGTGAAGATTCTTAATAAACATATCATTATTTTTTATCTGTAACTGCAAACTGGGAGAATCAATCAAAGTAACTTCTGTCCACGGAATGAGTAAAGGTTGCTGTCTATTGATAAAGGGAATATTTCCTAGACCTAAACGTCTAAATATTCCTGAAGCACTAATATCAATACTAGTAACGACCATTTGATTATGAATCTTTCCAAAAGCAATGTCATTTGCTCTTACGATCTTGATTCCTTCTGTATCGATAAGCTGCCGATCTAAAACATGCTCTTTAAGAAAACCTTCTTGAGATTTAATTTTATAGTTTGACTCCTTCGGAAGACGAACATTCAAAGTAATAACACCCTGACCAATTGATTCTACTGAAGAGATAGCAAGAATTAAATTCTCTTTATTTTTTAACTTCACTTTGAATGCAGATAATTTGGGATAGAGATTATTGAGAGGAACAATAACGTCAGTAAGTATACCAATTTTATGATTTGTGCTATCAATTACTTTAGCGTTGATAAGCATGCTGAAAAATAACATGTTTTTCCTCTATCTAAAGGTCAACTTATATACTCATCTTACTCTAATTTGCAATAAATGTAGATGCGTATTACCCAAATAATAACATCTTGAGTTGTAACCTGGAATTACTTGGGTATAATTCTGAAAAAGTTGCGTATATGAGCGTATTCTAGCATAAAAGCTGAGGATAGAAAAAGTTTTTTTATGCTTTAGAAAAGAATTTATTTTCTGCTTATTTTTCGAATCGATTTTCGTTTTTTCTCTAATTAAATTGCCGCGATTTTACTTTAAGGAAAAATAGTATAATTAACTCTCATGGAAAGCGTAATTACACGGTTTTCAAGAGTAACAAACTGCGATAGCATCAAAAAACTACAGACTCAAAAAACCTACAATCAAAAATTCTTAAATTTCAAATACTCCAAAAAGAGGTAATTGTTGCAAAACTAGAAAAAGTGATTATTGGAGTATTAAAGTTTGATTTCTTTGGAAGTGTCAACCACTTATAATCCACATGTACATTGAAGAAAAATACCTTGTAAAAAAAGGATATAAATACGTCTTTACTTCTTCATATAAAGACATCAAAGAACCATATAAATGGTATGATATCCAAGGATTCAAGTCTTGCGAAATTATTGATAGAATCAATCTTCTAGATAGTACCTCTAAGGAGATTTTTTCTACAAAAACCTCAGCTAGCCTTTTTTTCTTATTGCCAACTGTCCACAGGCAGCCTTAATATCTTCTCCAAAACGATAACGTTGAGCTACTTCAATATAATTATCTTCTAGAATTCGGCGAAAATTGTTAATCGCTTGAGTTGAGGAAGCTTTATATACACCCGTTTCATTATAAGGAATCAGATTAACCATACAAGACAAACCTCGTAGTAATTTTGACAGCTGTAGAGCTTGATCCATACTATCATTGAGATCTTGAAGCATTAAATATTCAAACATCACCTTGCGTCTAGTTATTTTTTGGTAACTTTGAATGGCCTTAAAAAGCTCTGTTAAATGGTATTTCTTTGCAATCGGCATCAGCTTTTCCCGAAGTTCTTGAGTCGGCGAATGTAAAGAAATAGCCAAATTAACTTCCATTTTTTCTAACGCGAACTTTTCAATACCTTCGGTGATTCCTGAAGTCGACAATGAAAAATGACGAATTCCCAGATTCATACCCTCTGGATCATGCAGAATTTTGATGGCTTTAATTACTTCATCGTAATTTAGAAATGGCTCTCCCATACCCATAAAAACGATATTTGTCACCTTATCTTCTTCTTTTTTCATAATTCTCCCAAACAGAAGAACTTGATTTACAATTTCATCTGCCGTTAGATTTCGGATAAGTCCCATTTTACCGGTAGCACAAAAAGTACAGGAAAGCGGACAACCCACCTGAGAAGAAACACAAACCGTATTTCTTTTTTCGGAATACCGCATCAAAACGGTTTCAATTTTATTTCCATCCTGAAGCTCTATTAGAGCTTTGGTGGTTTTTTGATCTCGACTATCAAAAATCTCGGCTTTAATTTCTAGCGGTAATTTTTCGTTTAACTGTTTTCGGAGAGACAAAGGTAAAGTAAGGGCAAAATCCCAATTACCAATCAAATCACGATAAACAGCTTCTTTTACCTGTTTCAAACGGTATTTTGGTTCCTTTTTGAGAATTAATTGTAAATCTTCCATAAATCATATTCTAACACATCTTAATGTCCGAATCGCTTGCCAAGAAACTATAAAACTGTCAAAATATACCCAACTTGATCTATCCTAAAATAGCTGTAGTTGGGGTATAACCAAGATTAATTCTGGTATAACAAAAGAAAGTGAGCTTTTAATGTCGCAATACCACATTATTTTTGAAGATAAATCCATAATTGTGATCGATAAGCCAAGTGGAATGCTGGTTATTCCCACTCCCAAAGGAGAAACAAACACCCTCTCTCATTTAATTAATGATGAACTTAATAGTCGTGGCGAGGAGGTAAATGCTTACCCTTGTCATCGGATCGATCGGGAGACATCGGGATTAATTATATTTGCCAAAGGGAAAAAGAATCAACAGGAAATTATGAAACAGTTTGAAGAGAGACTAGTGAAGAAATCATACCTTGCCTTTATTCATGGATCATTGCGTCAAGACCATGGGGTATTAAAAAGTTATGGCAAAAGTAAGTATGACAATTACAAAAGATTAATGATTACACAATATAGAGTAGTAACGAGGAGACCTGGATTTACGGTTGTTAAAGCAAAGCCGATAACTGGAAGAACTAATCAGCTTCGAATTCAATTTAAAGAGATTAGTCATCCTATTCTTGGAGAAAGTGTCTATGCTTTCCGTAAAGATTTTAGTCTAAAATTCCGGAGGTTAGCACTACACTCTTATAAAATTTCTTTTGTACATCCGATGACAAAAGAATTGGTGGAATATACATCAGAAATACCAGAAGACATGAAAGGATTATTATGAACATAAATATTTCTGACCCATATAATTTAATGACTACCCTATTATTAGCGCTAATCCTGCAATTTCTTTTTTTCATATTTGCAGCAATAATGAAAACCGACAAACTCACCGATTTTTCTTATGGAGTATCATTCATAATTCTCGTTATCTATCTACTATTAAAACATCCAAACCCGTCCCTTTCTCAAATTTTGATCGCTATCTGTGTTATTATTTGGGGTATTCGTTTAGTAAGTTATCTTTTTATTAGAATTTTAAAAATTAAAAAGGATACCCGTTTTGATGGTGTGCGAGAAAACTTCAAAAAATTCCTCCAATTTTGGATATTACAAGGATTATCTATTTGGATAATTATGATTCCTACTAGTATCTTTATAAGTTTAAGTGTGGAATCTGAAAACTATTATCTTAATATAAATAATCTATTAGGGATCTTGCTCTTTACGATAGGGATAATAATTGAATCAGTAGCTGATTATCAAAAATATGTTTTCAAAAATGAATTAAAGAACAAAGGAAAATGGATTAAAACTGGACTCTGGAAATACTCAAGACATCCTAATTATTTTGGGGAAATCATAATTTGGTGGGGAGTTTTTATTTATACCATAAACCTTTTATCTGGCTTAACATATTTAGGAGTAATTGGTCCTCTATATATTACTTTCTTACTAATATTTGTAAGCGGAATTCCGCCTTTAGAAAAAAGATACAATAATATATACAAAGATAATCTAGAATATCAAAGATATAAGAAAACAACGAGTATTTTAATACCTTTACCACAAAAATCGATTACTTGATTCTCACTTCTTTTTTTAATCCCTCTAAAAACTTTTTGACATTCTTTTCTTGATTTTGAGAGTATTTATCACGGAAAAGCTTCATGAATTCGACTAATTGAGAAATCTCGGCATTAATCTTTAAAATGCGAATACAAGCTTTGTCGACATCAATTTCTGATTCTCGCATGCTGTGTTCAACACTGGTTAAAATGACCACTGGAGTATTCTTAGAACCTTTATTCTGGCGCATGTTAATCAGCACATCTAATCCATCCATACCCGGCATAATAATATCCAGGAAAATCAGATCTGGTTTTTCATGCTTTGCTTTCTTTAATCCGGCATCTCCATTCATGGCTTCGGAAACTTTAAACCCTTCTTTTTTAAAAGCATTGGAAAGCGGTTTTAAAAAGAAGTTTTCGTCTTCAATAATTAAAATTCTTATTTGATTCGAGTTGTCATTCATAACGCATCCTTAAATAAATAAACTATTACCTAGTATTGTATATTTCTTGATATTTAAATGCAAACAAAGAAAAAAAGAAGGAGGCTATAAGCCTCCTTCTTTTTTTCAAAGAGCCGTTTTATATTTTATTAGGTCCGCCTAGTCTTAAAGTGATGTATAAGCTGTTTCCTTAAAAGCTGAGTCTTGATGGTATAGATGTTATTTTCCATCATCGTCCTCCTTCCTTTAATCTCTCTATTTTTATTACAAGTGTAAATACTTTTTTCTTTCAAATTTTAATTTTTATTACTAATTTTCTATTTGTTATGCTTAAAAAAAGGAAAAGTCTGTTTCTTCAAAAACTGAAGACTCTGAACTAGAAATGTCTATTGTAAAAACAATTGTTGATCTTTACAATCTAAAAATCACCGATAATTGTTCGATACTTATTCGTGCTGTCTTCTATTGATTCTGCCTGAACCTCATTTGCTACTGACATATCTTTTCGAAAGTCGTCAAAGTCATACCGAGTGTAAAAAATCTTCTCTGCTTGTGCTGCGATAGCGCCTTCTGTACTTCTTTTGGTAAATTCATAGTTTTCTTCTGCGTTCTGACCATAAAATGCTTCTGCCTCTGTGACCCAAATAGGATTATCCAGACTGAAACTCAATAACATTTTCTTATACTCTCCCACATTGAAATCATGAGTCTCTCGATCGTTGCTGATACAATGAACATTCCCAATATCAAAAGATTGTAAAGCTGCAGTATTAGTAAAAACCAATCTGTAAAAATTTAAGAAACGCTCATCACCCCCGGCCGCACCAGCGATTAATATCTGCGCTTCCGAATCAGTCTCGCGAATTACTCTCGCGGTATTAATTAACAAAGTGGCATATTCTTCTGGACCCTCTTTATAAAAGACCAAGAAAGGATCGGCATTCTGATAAGAAAGATCTGGCTCATTCATAATTTCCCAGTATTTAATGGGAATTGTTAATCCCGGCATATCATCATTACCATCCCCATCATAACGCTCGACCACAGCGGCAATCCAGGTTTCGTAGCTCTCCCAGTTATGTGGATTACATCGATGAAGAGGCAGATAATCACTGTGGCCTTTTTGATCATTTTGCGGTAAAAATTCGTCTTCACTATTTACCTGACATCTATCTGCATCTAAGTTATTTAGCTGATCCCATTCCGCAAAAGGCCAAATGGTAACCAAGGTTCCGTAAGCCTGATTTTGTTGCGCTTTCACAATTTTATCAGTCTTTACAAAAGAAATTTCTTCGTTTTTACCTGTCTGCATATCGTCCCACAGAAATGGACCTGGATGAGGACGAACCCAAGCACCTCCAGTATTACTCACAAAAGGATTTTCTTCTTCTCCCCCTGATAGAAAACCGAATTTATTATTCAAAACTTTCTCCGGAATTGCCACTATATTCGAAACCGTTTGAGATTCATTATTCTGAAAATTAGCATTATCGTCATTATCTTTATTACTATTTACTGCAATAAGATATATGCCGATCATACTGACAACGACTCCGACAATAATTAAAATTAAAGGAATTTTTGAGTGAACTTTCTGCGGTAATTTAGTTTCTTCTGTTGTAGGAATAGGATCTTGAACTTCCATAATTTCTCCTTAGAAAAAGATAAAAGACGATAATTCCAGCATAACATAACTAAGCTATAGGACAAAAAAATTTCCTTTTAATCTATTTTTAAGATAAAATATAGAACATATGAAAGATATATTCGCTCACAAAATTGTGGTTTTAGTAACCGCCTTTTTTACTTTGGCAATAATTATCAGCATAATCCTGATAGTTTTTCTCACTAATACTGAACCCATTGAAAACAGATATTTTGAAACTAATAAAACAACAGAGTCTAGTCAAAGCAGTAATGAAGATACTTTTCAAGAGGATAATCCGATAGAAATACCAGAAACAACCCCTTCAGAACAATTACAAGAAGAGGAAAATCCAAATGAACTGGAAGAATTGACCGAAACCCCTAAAGAAATTGTCTGGGGTAATACAAACAAAAAACAGGTTATTTTTACCTTTGACGGAGGATCTGGAAACCAATCGATTGACGAAATTCTTTCTGCTCTAAATAAACACAACATTACCGCTACATTTTTTACTACCGGAAAGTGGGCAGAACAAAATCAAGATGAAATAAAACAAATTGATACTGCCGGCCATGAAATCTTTAACCATACCTACGATCACCCTCATTTAACGGAAAAGACTGATGCCGAGATCAAAGACGAATTTGCCAAAACCGAAGTTATTTTAAAGGAATTAACTGGAAAAACTACAAAACCATATTTCCGCCCGCCATACGGAGAGCGAAATGCCCATATTCTTGATATTGCGTCTATTGAAGGTTACCGATCGGTTTATTGGACAGTTGACGCCCTAGACTGGAAGGAAAGTGAAGGGATAACCGCAAATGAGGTAAAACAAAGAATTTATGACAATCTCGAAAATGGAGCTATCTACCTTATGCATATTGGAGACAATATTACCGGAGAAATCCTTGACGAGGTCTTTACTTATATTGAGAATAAAGGCTATAAAATCGTTTCTTTAACCGAAGGAATCAAATAATTTCAGAATTCCAACTTCAATCCCATAGTTTTGATATTCACATCAATATATGATATACTTCCCGCCATTATTTGTGGTTTTTCCATTTATTTTTTAGTGGTAAAAATCATCATTGTTCTTTAAAAACTGAAGCATAATGCATCAAGGTTATTGCCTTGAAAATGGCTTTTCCCAATGGGAATAGCGAGGAAAGAAATTACTCTTCTTCCTTCACTAATCCCATTGGCATAAAGCCAAAAAGATTCGAGCTCACAAGCTCGCCTATCCAAAATCAAAGAAAAAGAAAGGAAGGTCTATCGAAAAATTCGAGAATTCGTTCGTTTAACACCAACCAATTCAATTCAACCAACCATTCAAATGTTCACTCCTGCCGAGGAAGCAGGACAGGTTCGAGGAGGACCTATGAACACAAAACCTAAAACCATCCTTTTAACTAAAGCCCAAGAAATTCTGGGCATGCACGGATTGCGAACAAGTGGAATCAAAGGCAACTTCTTGCCGGTCTATACTGAGCATGGTCAGGTTGTCTTCCAACTCTTTTGCGGCACCCCAGCCGCCGACGACTACATCGGAATTCACGATTTTACGATGATGGTTTTCAATCAAGTCGTACGTGAAGCATTTGATGTCGTTCGCAAAACTGGATACACAACTAGAATCGCGGTTTTCACAAACGAATCTGGACGGAACGATTTTCGGTTGGAGATTGTTCTCTGGAGCGACGAAACGGGTTCCGCGATTTTGTACCTAGCTCTGAAAGATGAGCATTACTCAAATCCCGCTGACATCGAAAAATTCTTCGGTCAAATAATCACTCTTCACCTACCCATAAATCAAGCAATTTCTATTTGCCACACGCTCGAGGCCGCTACCGATGGAGAAGCTGAAGGTTGTCTTGACGGAAAGCAAGGACTTACACGTAAGGCTTACGATACTATTTTAAATTCATTAAATGCCAAAGGTCTTGGTTGGCAGAATCCATTCGAAAACACCTAGATCCTGTTTTTCCAATCCCTAGCTCTGTTGCGGATAAGTATGGGTACGCTCAAACGGACCACCAGCCTGGCGGTAGAAAAATTCCGTCGGCCATGATACCACGTAGAGCTAGGTTTTTTCTCCACCACCTCTAAACCGGACAGCGAAAGGTCATATATCACCAATTTCTTTGACCTTGTTAATCGCTTCGTAGGGCTGAGTCCTTTCCGGTGGCCCGGGACTCATCTGGCACTGTGCCAAACAGTGGCTCCAAAGGAGGTGGCTCATGGCTACAAACAAAATGACTCTATGCAAACTTCTTCGGAAGGTTGCAAAAGAAGTCAACAAGACGCAAGACCATGGAATCGGTAACCCCGAAGAAGTGGTTAAACAACTTGTGAAGAGGATCCCCAGGAAAGACCTTGGCGAACTGATAGCTCAAGCTGACCAATATATCGGTCCAGTTGAAGTTGCTCAGTGCTGGGGTTACACCAATCGGTATCCTTTGTCCTGGGAAAAGTATCTCCGCGAGACGCTCTCGAGCATCATCGTGGTGATCCTCAACCTGGATCAAATGTAGCCACACACGCAAAAGGGGGTCTGTTGACCACGCATCTACGACACACAATGTCGCAGACCCCTTTTTGTGGATCTTTTATCCTTCATGCATTTAATAAGAAGTTTCCTAAATAAAAATAGTTTAGACAAAAACTTCTCAGATAGATACGTACATCTGACCCTATAATTTAAAACCGTATCTATATGCTTCTTTCTCTCTTTGCCCCCTAGGGCAGTATGTTTTTTTCACTCGCACCCACATACTCCCCTAGCCCTCTCTTTTATTATGCAAAATAATTTGAATTGATTAAAATTGAATAACTTGACTAACAAAGCCTGAAATAAGAATAATTTTAAAAGTAATAATAAAGTAAAATAATATAAGGGAAAAAGGTATAACAATTGAGAAGATCGATTTCCAATTATTTAACTTAGTTATCTTTTGAAAACCAATACTGATAAGAATTAAACTCCATACTAAAATATAGTTAATATTTAAATTGATATAAATTGTATTTTGACGCAATAGGTATTCAAATGCGTTCCCAATATTCACATTCACTATCATTAACTTATCAAAAAAATCTAGCCACGAAAAAATCTGAATAATGACTAATGGACTAAAACCATAAATGCATATTCTTAATAGATCAAAAAAACTCCCCTGTCCTTTAAATAATTTATTTAAAATAAAGGCCAATAGAGAGATAATTAAAATTAGAGATATGACGGTCACAATAAAGAATAAAAAGCTCTTTGTCTGAAATATGAAAACTGAATAAAGTAATGACTTAAAGATAGAAAGTGTCCAATCATTCTTAAAAAGATCCGGATTTTTATCCCAATTTGCTAAAACAGTATATGTCAACCAAATAATTATCCGCAGAATATAAGAGAATAAAAACAAAATCAATAAGTAAACAAGACTTCTCCATATTTTTTTCTCAAAGTTAATCTCCTCAAAAAATGAAATCGGATCAACAAGAATCATCGTTATTTTTTTGAATAAAGGTATTGGAATGTGTTTTTCATTAGAAATGTTTGAAGTTTTCGAAATAAAAGGCTCTTTTCCTTGCAAAGAATCCTCCGACTCGTTATGAGATTGAATCATTTTCAAAGTTACTTCAATATCCTCTTTCTTCCAACCTTTTTGCATAAGTTGCTGTAAAACTGTTTCAGACCATAATCCAGATTTTATCATTTTCTGAATATAATCAATTAATGCTTGAGTAACCATATAAATATGGTAGCATTTTCATGTAAACCGAACAAGTTTGTGACTTTTTAGATTTTTTCGACTTATTTATTATAGTTGAGTAAAATATTAATAAGGATTAAACATGAAAGATAAAAATCTACATACAATTAAAGAAACTATTCTAAAAGAAAAAAGCTATCCAAAATACCAACCAGAAGCCGCTTTTACAAAAAACCTTCTTGAAAAAATTGAGAAAGAAACAACAACAGAAAAAATTCTAAATGAAGGAACTGAAATTATACGTTTAAAGATTTGGGAAGATTTAACATTTTCAGAAATTGCGTTCATAATGAAACAAAAAGAGTCAAAAATAAAAATGATTTATTACCGAACTCTATTAAATCTAAAATCAGCAATCATATGAATTAACTTTACCTAATATTAACTTTGATACGACTATCCATAAATTTTCCATTAATAATTTTTGATGGAGCCAGCTTCCAAAACTTCTGAGGAACAGCTTTGTACATGCGTAAGACCGAATCTCCTTGAAAATCATGATAGGCATTTACAAATTTTTGGATTCCTCCCCTTTTTAGGAGAAACTTTGTTTCCCACATTTTCTTAGCATAACATAGGCATCCTGCTAGAAGTTCTTTTTTTGATTTTATTTCATGTGCTTTTGCCTCAATATAAACCGCATCCACATCATTAATCATAGCCTCTGAATTGAAAATGGAAATAGATATCTTTCCGTTCTCAGAGATGTATTTTGAATGTTGAGAGTCTTTTGAAGAATACCAGTAAAAATTGTAGTCTTTGTCAACAGCGAAATAGAGATTAGCAATCCAGTTGTTATAAGAATAATCAGAAACTGCAATCGTCATGTACTTAGTTTCTTTAATAATTTTTTTGACCTTTTGCAGATTTGTCATCATTAAATCCTCACTCTTCAAATTTGATAAATAATCTTAGAAAGCGGATTGATCTTTCAATAAGAATACACATCAGTAACCAAAAAAATCCGGCGATATATCCAGCTACGACGTCACTTAGATAATGTACTCCTAAATAAATCCGGCTAAATCCGATTAAAAAAACTAGAACCATTGATACTGTGATTACAATAGCTTCAAGTTTTTTGTTATGAAAATAACGATAAGTAAGGTAAGAAACTGTCCCATAAAGAACCAAGGAATTCATGGCATGTCCAGATGGATAGCTATAGGTATTTTCGACTATTAGAGGAGCAATATTTGGTCGAGGGATTTGAAAAATAAGTTTTAAAAAGAAGTTGATCGTAATTCCCATAAATAAGGTAAAGATAAAAAAGATCGCTTCCTTCCGATGCTTTCTAAAAGATACTAAAATGATAAATACGGTTGTGATGAAGATCACAACCGAAGAACCGAAATAAGTAATAACATTCATGAGTATCGTTAAAAAGGGCGTTCGAAGCGAGTAAATAAATTCGGCAAAATTAACATCAATAAATAAAACCTGTTCGTATAATACTTTTTCGGTTATCTCCGCAAAAATCATCAACATCAATAAACTCAGCAAAGCTCCGGAGATAATCTCAACTAAAATGAGTAAAGCATGATGAGAAAAACGTAAAAATTTATAAAATTCTTGAATCTCTTTTTTTATCCTACTCATATTAATTAAGTTGGTAAAGCACAAAAGTAAAAATAAAAGTAATCATTCCTCACAACCAAATAATCACGCCTAAATTATGAAGGACTACAAGTATTTCTCCCTTAAAAAGATAGAAATAATAAATTAAGAATAATTATCTTTATCTAACCGTTGCTTCTTTTTCCGACAAATTACCGTCAAAATACAGTTTACCATCTCCAAAGTAAGCTTCTTTTGCATAGAATCCAGTCAAACTTGCTAGTTTATCATTGATAAAACTGATAATCGCTTCTCTCTTTCCCTGGTACTTGGAAAGCTCTGAGATTGGATCAGCCGCATAGGTCGGATTAAAACCTCTATCATCAAGAATAGCCATCAAAGTATCAACGGGTAAAGGCATCTTCCCAAGATATACTGCTTGTGGCTCAAAATCTTTCACCTTGTTCTCTTCTAGGGAAGCTTTACCTTTTAAATAGAAAGTCGGAGTGGGAGGAAGAAAGCTGACAACAGTTGACACCACTTCCTGAGGGACTCCGATTGCCTGGGCGTAACCAATTAGCTTGTCTTTTATGACAACACCAGAGAGTTCTGCAGTTCCATCAGCATTAAACTTTATCTGCACATCTTTTATCGGCCAATATTTCCAGGGACGGTTATTCATTAAAGCCGTCATTTCGGCGGAACTCCAGGAATTATTTATCTTTCGTGTTCCGCTGAATTTATAACTTTTCTCCACAGAAGTAGTCGCTGGTAATTCTTCATATTTTATTTTACTTTTTGCTCTCGCTGCAGTTTTATCTGCCTCTGTATAAGTAATTCCCAGATCTCGAGGAGTTTCTGCTCCAAGGAGTTTTGATAATCCGGGAATATATCCCAAATAAGCAAGCACAAATATGATTCCAAATACAATTAAAAGAAAAATTATAAGTAGAAAAAAAAGAACTTTTTTCATATACGTCTCCTTTATGAGAGGATGAAGTTATAAGTCTAAACTATTATATACTTAACTTTCCTGTATTGGCAAAAAAATGCAGTTTTAGATATTAATATGTTAAGATAACCAATAATGAAAACATTACCGAAATTACTACTGATATTTTTTATTATCTTTCTCTTCTCCATAATCATTGGGGAAGGATATCTGTTATTTTCAAATAAAGGAAGTTGTCCTCTCAACTTTTGTTATCTAAATTCTTCCCAATCAGAATCAGAATCGGAATTGGAAAAAATCCGAAATATTGAAAAGCAAGCCAAAAAGATTGAAGAGATCCAAATAACGGGTTGGATTCCCGATTGGGACTTTCAGGATGGCTTCAACTCTTTACGAACCCAAAAAGATACCTTCTCTAGTATCAGTCCTTTTTGGTACGACTTGAATGAAGATGGTTCTTTAGAACCAAATGCAAGCACCAATAACGAAGAATTCATCCAATTTGTAAAGAATAATAATATTGAACTTATTCCTACGATTACGACTTTTAACGCGGATACCTTAAGTTCCATGCTCAATAGCATAGAATACCGTGAAAAACATCTTAACGAAATTATTCAGATTGTAACTAGAAATAATTATGACGGCATCGATCTCGATTATGAATCAGTTTATCTGGATGACGACGAGCTTTTTTATAACTTTTTAGAAACGCTCGCCTTAATACTACATGAAAATAATAAAAAGCTAGTCTTTACAGCTGTTTCCAAATGGGGAGAAGAGGATATTCTCTATACCACCTTACCGCAAACCCGAAAGACCTTTGACTATAAACGTCTTGCTAAAATTACTGATGAACTGAGAATCATGACCTATGACTATACCAACAGAACCAGTATTTATTATGGACCAGTCTCCCCAATCGCTTGGGTGGAAGATGTCATTCGCTATGCTATTTACGTCGGTGTCCCACGCGAAAAACTAGTGATTGGTATTCCCACCTACGCTTTCGACTTCACGGAGCGTCCCGCTTTACCAAAAATTGAGTACTATCCGGTTTTATATATGCGAACAGGTGAAAATCTTAAAGAAGCCTCTGCTTATTACTACGATGAAATCAAAAAAGTAACGGCTGCTTATGATTTTGAAGTTGAGTTTAATGATTATTGGGGTGAAGCGATTGGGAAATATACAAACGATAATGATGAAAATCACATTGTGGTTTTTCAAAATCAGGAGTCAATTGATCTGCGCAAAAAACTGGCAGCCGATTATGGAATTAAAGGCGTTACTTATTGGCGTATTGGAGATGAAGTAGATCTAAGATACTAACTACGGTATTTGGTTTTATCAAGATATAAAGTATTCCTTTTCATAAAATAAATACTTATTAAAGTCGTAATCGGTACCGCCATAATTAAGCCGATACTTCCTACTAGGGTTCGAATAATTTCTGTGGCAATAGGTTCATAATTAATGAGTTCTAAAAAAGGACGTGGATTATTTGTAAAAAGCAGTAATAACGGTAAGGATGCTCCTGTATAAACCAAGAATAAAGTGTTTATCATCGACGCGATATGATCTTTCCCCACTTCCATAGCTCGTTTAAAAATCTCTTGAAACCTCACTTTGCCAACGGAGATTTCATATAGCTGCATTACAATTGCCGCCTGAGAAATGGTAATGTCATCAAGAACTCCTAAAGTTCCGATAATAATTCCTGACAGAAGTAAACCTTGCATGTTGATAGAACCAGCTTTAAGCGCACTTAAGATTCCGACCTCTTCAGAAAAGTATCCAGTAAGCTTTCCAAAATAGATAAACAATCCTGACAAAATCCCAGTCATAATAACTGCAATAAAGGTTCCCAAAAGAGCAATATGAGTCTTTTTATTTATTCCATGTGAAAGATAAAAAGTCAGGGGAAGAATCAAAAGAGAGCCAACAATAGTAATAAAAACCGGGTCTCTTCCACTGGCAATTTGGGGAACGATGAACATTAAAATAACAAAAAAAGTTAGTCCTAAACCAAAAAGAGAGCTTAAACCTCTCCATTTTCCTACAACTAATACTATTACCAAAAAGAATAATACTAACCAAAATAAAGGACTTCTGCGTACATAATCAGTGATATAAAAAATCTCTTGATTATTATCGCTAGACTGTCTCATTAAAACAACCTGATCCCCTTCTTTGTACATAGGAATGTATACTGACTCAACCTCACCACCGCCATTTTCGACAATTACAGTTTCTCCTTTTCTAGAGCCTATATTTATCTGAAGTTCTAATTTTTGAAAATGATCTTTTTCCTCCAAAATTTTAATAACTTTTGCTTCTAAAGTTTCGGTCTGAAAACTCGAACTACTTTCGACTTCTGATTGGGCAAAAATAGGATTAGGGTAAACTATTAATGTTAAAAGTATGATAATTAAAAACAATATTTTTTTTCGCATCGATTTGAAACTCTAAGTTTTTAGACTAACTAAACATCAATAATTCCGGCTTAAAAATAAGTAATAAACCAATTATAATCATTAAAAAACCTCCAATAAGATGTGAAAATCGACTATATTTACCACTGATACCAGTCATTTCCATAGTAATCATAGCCGTGAAAAAAACAAAGAGATCATCAATCATAAAGAAAAAGATATATAAAAACATATATGCATAATATTGCCAAGAGGAAACTTTACTCAGGGTCAAAATCTGTGTAAAAACAACTGGTAGACCAGCAGAACAAACAAGTTCGACTAAATTCACCACAAAAGCTAAAAGAATAATTCCTAAAAAAGCTAAAATAAATTGCTTCTGATGGGTTATCTCTTTTAACTGCTCAAAAACCTTTTTGCGCTTTTCGCTTCCGGTTACCTTACAACTTCCATCCTTATTTACAACAAATTCCCGAAGATTATAACCTCCTCCGGCTAATGCAATAAGCCCAATAATAATTCTCACCCAAACAATGAATCCAATAAAAAGTAATAAATTCAACCAGGCAGCCATAAAAACAAAATAAACTGAAGCTGAAGCGATGATAAAAGCTGTCCCTAAAATCCACCTTCTTTTTTTGTCCTGCATACCCAAGAGTAAACTGATTAGAAATAATAAAACCCACATCGCACAAGGATTAAAACCATCTAAAATACCTAGAATAATTGTCAAAACCGGCAAGGAGAGATTTTTAATGGAAAAATCTCCGATTAAAGGCAGTGTAATCTTCTCTGGGATATTGGCGGATTGAGTGCTTTCAGAAGGACATTGCTCATCTTCGTTTTGAGTATCAACGGAATTTAAAATTTCAGCTATAATGTCTCGACAGCCATAAACAGAAGCATAATATACGGTTTCTTTAATGGCTTTTCCTGTTGTTTCCTCAGAATAGAAACCGACAAAATATTTATCTCCTACAACTAAAAATGGAACTCCGGAAACTGATACTCCCAACTTATCTCCCACTTTTATGAGAAGGTTTCGGTTCTCTTCAGACTTCCAAACTTCATAATCATAAAATTTCACATTTGAATTCTCTTTAGCAAAATCCTCCAAAAAAACTTTCTCTGAAGCACAATGTGGACAACCTTCTCCCCAAAATAAATAGATATTCACCTTTTTTGACTCTTCCGCTCTCACTTGTTGTGCAAATAAAAACGGATAAAGCATAAAAATGACAAAAATAATAATTAAATTAATAAAGACTTGAATCTTTTTCATAGTTTCAATTTTAATATAAAAACTGACATCTTTGACTCTTTTTTATTTCTCTATACGAATAGCCTTTCCCTTTATAATCGCTTCGGCAATTTTTTTATGAGCATTATTAAGTATCCTCGCAAATGTCGGTTGAGAAATTTTCATCCTACTTGCAGCTAAAGTCTGATCTAAGTTATCTACTTCATAAAGCTTAATCGCTTCTATTTCATCTTTTTGTATTGCGATTTCTTCAAGCTCGGATAAAGGAATCCCTCTTGGTTTATAATAATAACAATTTGGTTGAAATCGAAGATGTCTTTTTATCTTTGGTCTTGGCATATTGATCTTCTTGTATTAAAATATATTTGCGAGAGAGCCCGCCTCCTTAAAGAGGATTTGGGCTCTCCTCTTTCATTTCTTTTTCAATTCCATCTCTTCTTTATTCAGATCTTCAAGCTCCTCTTGTAAGGCTTCTTTGTATTCGGAAAGGGCTTTTAATTCTTCCTCTTTACTCTGACCCCAATTCCAGTTAAAGTAACGACCTAATCCTCTTTTTCCTCCAAACTTACGCCTCCAACCCATTCCAAGGCCACAAGGACCAAAACCTTTTCCTGTTCCGGCCCCCATTCCAAAAGGACCTGTTCCATCTTGTCTCGGCATTATTTATCACCCCCCGTAATTATATTAATGAATAGGTATTCATTATAATAAATACTCATTTACTTGTCAAAGGGTGAATGTTAACTAGAAAAAACAGATTGTAATTGCCATAAGAGCCATCCCAATCGCAATCCCGGAGATCGCAACATGACCGAAACCGTTTTTAAAACAACAAGGCAAAAGTTCATCAAAGCTAATAAAAACCATTACCCCGGCTACTATAGCAAAAATATAAGATAAGATCGTATCGTTTAAAAAAGGGCCCAAAAGAGTAAGTGCTAGTATTGCACCAATTGGTTCTGCAATACCGGATAGAAATGAAAATTTAAATGCCTGCCATTTATTTTTTGTTGCATAATAAATGGGAACAGCCACGGCAATCCCTTCGGGAATGTTGTGCATCGCAACTGCAAGAGTAAGGAATAAACCTAATTTGAGATTACTATATGAGCTCATGGCAACCGCAATCCCTTCCGGAAAATTATGCAACATTAAACCAATCATAATAAAAATTCCGGTCTTTAAAAGCGATTTTGAAGAATCATCACTTACAACCTTAATCTTTTCTTGAATATAATCATGAGGGATTAAAAAGTCCAGTAATCCCATTACTAAAAATCCGAAGAAAAAAAGGATATTGGTTGTTACAAATCCTACAGTTTCGACAGAATAAGGTAAAAACTCCATAAAGGAGAGGTAAATCATCACCCCTCCAGATAAACCCATTAGAAAACTCAAAATAGAATGTTTAAAATCTTTAATGAAGAAAAAAATTAAGCTCCCAACTACCGTAGATGAACCGGCTATAAGAGAAAGGATTAATGGTAAAATAATATTTGGATTTTCCATAAATGAGATTATATCACACACAAAAATCAGTTAGTCTTTTAAACTTTAAAGATTCTAAACGTATTAAATTCGATTGTTAGTTTAAAATGTGATAATTTGTATTAATATATTAATCTAAACTTCTTGAGTTACAATGAAGCACATAAAACCAATAAAAATACCTAAAGAAAATAATCTTCGGGAGAAATTATTGCGATTTTATACTAAAAATAAAACCTTTGTGATTGTTGCCTCAATTACTATTCTAATTTTACTCACAGTAATTATCGGATTATTTGTTTATCAAAAAATCCAAAGTACAAAAACACAAAATGAATCCAGTAGTTCAGCGGTAGTTAGTGATAGTGAAGCTCGTAACGCCTCACAATCCGCCGGGCCAAATTTCCCAAGCAGAACACCTCTTACTCCTTGTTTCATAGGAGGAAAATCTGTCTACGAAAGAGATATTTTAAATAACAGATACGGAATGTATATGGTTACAGACCATACCAATCTCACTTTAGACAAACAGCTTTCTGAGATTTCTAATCTCGTTAATGGTAGTGGTGGTGATTGGGGATATGTTTTAATTCCTTTTTGGATTAACTATGAAACAAGCTTTAATAAAAATGTTTGGCAGCAATTTTTTGATTTAACAGAAAAGTATCACCTAATTCCCATTATACAGCTTCAGACTAATCAGTTTGGAAAAGATTTTCTTGAACCACGAATTACTAAAACCGCTAAATTCTTAAATAGCTTTTACTGGCCAAGTTCCTGCCGTCTTATTACAGTTTTTAATGAAATGAATGCTCTTGAATACTATCCCAATGGTATTGATCCTGAAGGATACGCTGAAGGTTTAAATATGATTATTGATATCTTCAAAAAAGAAAACAAAAACTTCTATATGATGAATGGTGGATTAAACACTTCAGCTCGCAGTGGTCCCCACTATCTTGATGCTGAAGATTTTATGATCAGAATGAATAATAAAGTCCCTGGTATTTTTGAAAAGATAGACGGATGGGCAAATCATGCTTATCCTCAACCAGAATTTTCTGGAGACTATTATAATCCCCCTTCTTGGTATGAAAAACGAGATCAAATCAAATCGTATGAATGGGAACTAGAACTGTTGCAGAAACATTTTAATATTACCGGATTATCAGTATTTATCACCGAAACTGGATGGGTTCACAAAGAAGGAAATATTCCAAAATGGCAGTATAAAGATTCAACACTCACAGCAACCTATTTTGATGATGCTTTTAAAAATATCTGGGGACCAGACGACCGCATAAAAGCCATAATTCCTTTCATCTTTAACCATAAAGCCTGGACGAATTTTAATTGGATGAATGATGATGGTTACTGTTTCCCACAATGTGATGTTTTAAGGAATCTTCCCAAGGTAAAAGGTGAAGCGGAATTAAAGTAACTTACTTTTAATATTCTCTACCCATGTTTTCACTCTTTCTACCTCCCCTTCCTTTAAAGGGCCTTTTTCACCAAGAACAATAAATCCTTCGGGATCAATAACCTGCTTTCCTCCTTTTTGGGATAACAAATTGGCAATCGGTTTGGCGGCATAACCAAGAAATTTAACCATATTCGTCAGTAATTTATTATTTAATTCTTTTACATCCACTCGGGTATCAAAAGCTGCTATCCTAACCTTTTTCAAACTGTTTTCCGGAATTTCTCGAAGAAAAGCTGTTAGCTCTTTAGTGGGACGAAAAGCACGTGTTGGAGAACCAACAATGAGTAAATTAAGTCCACAAAGCTGTTCGATTTTTACTTCACTCACTTTTGCAATTTCTACCTCTTTTGCAAAGGCTTTGGAAATTGCTTTGGCGACTTTCTCCGTATTTCCAAAAACTGAATCATAAATAATTAAAGTTTTCACCTTTAAATCCTTTTAGATAAAAAACTAATGTGGGAAAAGAATCTCTCCTAACATAAAAAAAGTAACCACAAATCCAATGGCTGTTGATATGGCGACCAAAGGACCTCTATCTTCTCTGTTTTTAATTAAACAGATTAAACCAGTAATAAAAGAGGTAACACCTGAAACTCCGGCCAGTAAGATAGGAATTGCTAAATATAAATTGTCAAAAAAACTTTCCTCTCCTCCTTTTTGTCCAAAGGCTGCAAAAAAGGAAAAAACTACTATAAAGATAAAAAAGGCAGTAATAAAAATAACTGATAATTTACCAAAAAGAGTTTTGGGCATAATTTTTCTCCTTTTACATAAAATTATAACAGATATTTCCGGTTGCTTTCTACTATTTTAATAGTGTATCCTAGAAATTAAGCATATTTAATCTCGTGAAGGAGGATTATGAATCAAAGAGTTCAAGAAGCTGGAACATCAGGAGCTGTTTATGGTTTAGGATTTATCGGCGCGGCGGTATATTTTATCGGTCATGCTAGTTCGTTTTGGATGGGAGTGTTGGGATTTTTAAAAGCTATCGTTTGGCCAGCATTTTTAGTCTACCATGCTCTGGAAGCTTTGCTATAACTTCCTACCGGTCCAATCGCATATACATACATTTTGCCTGAAGATTCTCTGGCCACTCAGGCCAATGGCGGTAAAAATAACCTTTTTGTCCTCGGCTAATATCAATTTTCCAGCCCCATCTCTTATATATTTCTATCGCCTTTATATTATGACAATAAAGGTCAAGAACTAAATTTCCGATTGAAATATGTTTCATAAAATATGAATACAACTTTTTCCCAATCCCCTGACCCTGATAATCGGGATCAACATAAAATCCAGCCAGTTCTCCCTGATTTTTATCCGTAGAAATGTAAGTGATAGATCCGACTAATTTCTCTTCGATCAAGACCAACCAGGTTTTCTGTTTTTCAGTAATCTTCAATCGAGATTTGAGGTAATCTTGGGTATTTTCGGAATTAAAAACTGCCTTGGAAAAACACTCTTTAGTTAAACCCAAAGCCTCATTAACGTAAGCTTTTTCATATGTTTTTTGGAGAAGATTTGTATATTGGAATAGATCAGTCTTTTCTGCTAATCGAATATGAATTTGCATATTCATATTATAGCAAAAACTCAAATATTGAATTAGAGTTTTTGTTTAAGAAATTTGGATTGTCTATCTCTTGAAAGTTTATCAAGTCTTACTTCCCAGGGAGACATGAGTTGAAAATAATTTCCATCCGGATCGGCAAAAGTAGCAATCCAACCACCTTCCAATTATTGCTTGATAATCGTAAAAGTGTCTACAACAACTCCATCGATGTTTTTAAAATAACCAGAAGCTTTTTCAGTATCTCCATCAACACGAAATTCGATAAATAATGCTCCATATTGTGCAGATTGATCGGTCGTATATATTGAAGCCCATTCACCGTTACAACCATAAGGATATGAGATGGGAAGACAACGATCTTGATTTCGGATTCCTATCCCTCCTAAGCCAGAAACATTAGAAAAAGTTTTTCCGTTTCCTACACACAAATTATTAGGATCGGAACAACCAACATCAACTGTTTGGTCAGACATATCCGTCAGAGTTTTGGTGCGATGATAACTGTGTTCATGACCGTTAACGATAATTGCGCCGTGCGTTCGGCAATTTTCATACACATCCCATCCCATATCATCAGCCTTTGATCCTACTTGCATAGCATTCTGCATCTGATGCCAACTGCAAATCTTCCAAATATGATCATCTGTGGCAAATTCGGAATTAATAAAATTCGCAAACTCGGTATTATTTCCGTTTTCACCTACGAAAACCATCTTTAAACCCTTATAGGTTAAAGAGTATTTTTGGTCAGTGAGATCGTTGAAGTCAGGTGTAAGACCTAAGCGCTGCATTCGGGTAAGAAATTGGTTGGCATATGCATTCCACTCACCAGCGTCATTATTATCATGATTACCTACAGAACCAAAATAAGGGAAATTAACACCCAGGATATTATTTATGATTGTTTCAAAGACAGCGGGATCCTTAGAATCCGTATTATCAAAATCTCCCTGATGTAATACCATATCTGCATTTTCGTTTTTAATTAAATTAAGTACGCTCTCAAAGTTAAACCCCGCGTCTGAATCGCCAATAAAAGCGACTTTGAAATTTTCTTGCGTCGGTCTAGGAGTAGATTGAGTAATAGTTCCACCCTGCCGAATTAAGATTCCACCGCCGCTAATTACTCTGATGTAGCTGTGCTCTAGATCAACAGTCAAAGTCACACCATTTTCAATTTCTAAAACACATCCATTATTCACCGTCAGATCACCTTCTAAAGTGTCACTTGTTTCTAAAGTGCAGCTTGATGAAATCGTCCAGTCTCCGGTTTCAGGAACACTACATGGATCATAAGAAGATGTTGGAGCATAATAGGCAATAGTTTTTTGAGATATAAAAAGCAATACTGTCGGAACAAGAAAGAATAGAATTTTAGTAACTGATATTTTAGGCATATTTATCATATTTTATTGGCAGTTACCTATACAAATATCACCGTCGGAAACAATGTTTCCACTTAATTTAAAGTTTCCATTAACCTCCAACTTTTGCGCAGGAGCTGTGGTTCCTATGCCTACATTACCATCGTAATTCCAGGTCATAATGGTTCGAATAGAGCTAGTTAAACCATCATTCAGAAGTCTTAAGTCTAACCTATTTAATGAGCTCGCTCCGGTATTAAGATTAAAAGCCTTTCTACCACTTGTATTTATTGCGGCTTTATAAGTCACAAAAGCATCGTTATTCGTTCCGGTGGCTTCATTTAAAAACCCAGCCGCCTTACCTGTCCCTTTTGCTATATGCAATGGAAACTGGGGGCTTGCTGTACCAATACCAATATTACCGCTTATATTAGCATACATATTTATCCCTGAGTTAATCCACGAATTTGCCTCTGCGTTTACCTTTTTTAATGAGTTACTGACTAAAAGGATTATAAGACCTAAAAATATAGATGAGAAAAATATAATAGCTGCTTTTTTCATTTTCATTAATAGCTCCTTTCCATAAAATTAATTTATAAAACCATAAATATCTCTTTACATTTCCCTTTCACTTAAAGACGTTTTAATTAAGGTAAAATATGAATTATTTATCAAATCTTCTTATGTCACCTGTTGCACTTTTTAAATATTTTCCGAACATTTTAATTCAGTGATTTATAAGAGAGTGTCAAAACATAACAACTTATCCAATTAATAAGGGATTTTATTCCAGGTTCTCTTTCGATGAAGCTAAAAGAATAGTCGGTGACATAGATAAGAGAAACCATGAAAAACAGTAAAAAGCATCATCAGCAATATATGTAATTGTCCCTACCTGAAAAACTCCTCGATTTAGAAGATCTCCAACTAGTTGAAAAACAATCCCAAAACAGAGGAGTAATACCGGCATAAGTAAGGCTCCCCCTCGAAAACGAGAACTGTATAAGAGTAATAGAGCCGATTCAAAGATTAAGATAACATTAACTAATAAGATAGCCATACTTAAAAATTCATCGGCATATGAAACAGGAAGATTCCCGTAAGCGGCTAAAGAGCAACAGATAACAATTCCTATTATGAGAATAGTTTTCCATGCCTGTCGGATTTTTTGACTAACTCCGGTAATCAAAAAAAAGTTATAAATAGAAATTGCCCAACATAAATTCATAATTGCCAGCAATAGCGTCGAAACAGGAGAGTAATCAGCTAGTGAAAAGAAGAGATAATCATAAACAATTGTAATTGCTTGAAAAAAAAAAGCTAATCCTAAATACAGAAAACTTTTGCCCATTATTGATTTTCTTCCCCCTAGTTTCTTCATTAACATCATGCTATAAACAAAACCTAAAGCACAAAGAACAATAATTGCCAGATAAACAATCAATTCTGAGGTTGAGGTATCACTGAGAGATCGATAGTAAGAAGCTGATAATCCGATCAATAATAGAATAATATGGATAAAATATAATAGAAATTTTTTCATAATTTCAATTCCTCCGGTAGAATTAGACTAGAATTTTCTTTTATAAGTGGGGCAATGGCTTCTTTGGAAAATAGAATTGTGGCTTCTCCAGTCAAAGAAGCATATTCTTTGAGCAATTTTTCTAAAACTATCTTACCGTCGCCATGAATAGAAGCGACTTTGCCCAAATCATTAAGGATTATACCCTCAACTTTACCAGCTTTTTTGAGAGCGATAGTTTCTCCTAAAATACTAACTTGTTTCGTAATGATAGCGTCAATTAGCTCTTTGTATCCAATATCCATATAGCTTTCCTTTTTAAACTAAGATTTACGCTCTATGTAAATGCGGATTCATTGACTTTTATACCTGTTTACACTCAATTCCAGAGCAAAAATATTTACTCTCCAACTCAATAGTTGAATGCTTAATCTGATGTTTTTTCAACTCTTCCTTGATCTCCTTCTTCATTCTATCAGAATTATCAAGTAAATTCTCTTCTATAACAATATGTCCTGTAAAAATATTGGTCTCTCCTTCTAAAGACCAAACATGGACATCGTGCACCCTGAGCACTCCTTTGATAGCCAAAAGACCTTCTTTGATGTGATCGACACTGATATTTGATGGGGTAGCTTGAAAGAAAATATTGATTACCTCTTTGAGGTTTTTTGTTACTCCCCACAGAATAAAAATCGTAAACCCAATTGTCATTATCGGATCAATAACATGGTTATCCCAGAAAAATATCAGAGTCCCTCCCAGCAAGACTACTACCCACCCCAAAACATCTTCCAAAAGATGCCAGGAAAGTACTTTCTCGTTCATATTAGAACCTTTTTTCAGTTTTAAAAATCCCGCTCCATTAAAAATAATACCGACAACTGCCATCAAAATCATTCCTTGTGAATTGACATGTTCGGGATTTTGAAGACGTGGAATCGTCTGAAGAAGTATGAATACAGAACCTCCAATTAGAATCATAGAAGAAAGTAACGCCGACAAAAGAGAGAGTCTTTGATAACCAAAAGTGTATTTTGCATCTGGTTTCTTCTGGGATTTCTTTTCAAGAATCCAAGAGCTTATGAGAGTAACACTATCTCCAAAATCGTGCAGGGCATCAGAGAGAATTGTGAGACTATTGGACCACAAACCTCCAATCACTTCTAAAATGGTAAATGAAACATTCAATAAGACTGCAATTTTAATATTATCTTGTTTTGAATGATGTTCTTGCATAACAATGAAAATATCCCCAATATATTTATATTGTAGATTAAATTACTTAAAGAATATAGTTGTATTTGGAAAAATAAGAAATACCTATTAAATTTGATATTCTAAAATAAAAATGTTATATCTACTCTTCCCCATATTTCCCCAGATACTTTAACAACAGAATAAGAATAAGGAGGCTTCACAAATATTTTATACTCGTATAACTTCTCAAAACCTATAAATTAACCGATTACGAAGGAGTAACTATGAGTAAGAAAAAATATCAAGCTCAGCGCAATAGAAATAAAATGATCAAGAGAATGTTTCTTTTTCTCTTCATCGTTTTAATCTTGGGATTTGGAAGCTGGTCATTAGTACCAAAACCCATTTTCAAACCTGATTGTTCTAGTCTCATAGACAATCCCCTTTTCTCTATCTATCCAAACTATCAATCGATTCAAAACAAGGGAAATTGGATGAATCCCGCGTCCTCAGTCGAAGACCAAAGAATGCGCATGGACCGAATCATGTACCAGATGCAACAATCATCAGGTGGAATTGCAACTGTTGCAACGGGTGATTGGATATATCAAAATCCAATGAATATCCGAATCTGGGAAGGACTAATAAATGGTGCAGCCATGGCAACAACTCAGGGAGATGATGGCATCAACCTTGAAGTAGGCCTTCAATTCTTAGAAACCAAAACAGACGATGTAGAAATTGCTATAGTCTGGGCACATGATACTGTTCATTACATAAATGCCCTAAACGGGTATGATCCAAAGAATAATTTCGATCTCTGCGCGGAAATGCAGGCTTATGCCTGGGAAACAATTGTGTATGCAGAATTTCGTGACCTGGGATATTATAACCTGTCCATGGAAGAAAGATTTCAACTTCTCCAATCGCTTCAATTCGATTGGAGTTCTTTAGAGTGGGCACGACACATCTACTCTATTTCAAATAAGTAAAACTTATTCTCCAGTATCCAGCTTCAAGTTCAATACTATCTCATCATAGGCCAAGTGATTATTGTCTGACTTCACAAGTCAAACTTTGATCACTTGGCCTTTTTAAAATATTCTGTATTCATTTGTGTTGAAGGGCATGTTGGAGCCTTAATCTATACAGAATTTAGACTCTGAGTGAACCTCGAAATGCTCTAGCAGCATAGTACGATTCTGCCCCGTTGTGATAGACAAAAACATGGTCATAGCGACGATCACTAAAGATCGCGCCACCTAAGCTTCTAATCTCAATAGGTGTTTTCAACCAGCTTGATGTTTTCGTATCAAAACTTCCAAGCTCCTGTAACTCTCTATATTGTTTCTCCGTTAAAAGTTTAATTCCCATGGCAGCGGCCATATCAATAGCGTTATTTTCTGGCTTATGTTCTTTCCTTGACTCCAATCCTTCACGGTCATAACAAACACTTCTACGACCGGAAGGCGATTCTACACAACAATCATAAAAAATGTATTCACCTGTCTTTTCATCATAACCAACTACATCTGGCTCACCGCCAGTTACCTCCATTTCATTAAGGGACCACAGTCTTTTGGGGTTAGCTAGAAGCTTTGATTGTACTTTTGTCCACTGTTGACCTTCATGACGATTCATATTTTTCTCAAAACGGGATTTCAATACTTTGAAGAGTTCTGTACGCTGTTCTATCGACAATTCCTTTTTGAATGCAGAAATTGATGATGTACCCATAGTAGTTAATAATTTTTTAATCCTAATTAAAATATCATACCGATCGCGTATTAACTGTAAGATACAATACAAAAAAGCATAAAAATGATTAGATTAGAGTCTAAATATTTACTCAAGGATTATGTTGTAATCTGAACAATTAATCTTTCAAGTGATACGACTCTTTCAACCAACTGATGAATTTGGAATCGATGTCTTGTTTGCTATTGATATCAAAACAATTCTTATATACTTTGGTGGACATCGGCACACTTACTTTCAACCTAGAACTGTCTAGAGTTGTCTGTCTAATGCAAAACGTATCTCAATACCGTCTCTTTTAGGCAAAGCGGCTAAAAAATCATATACTCCAAATAAATGAACACAACAGGGAAGAGAAATAACCTTGCAGGTACCAATATTTTTCTCAATCAGACTAAGTAAAAAATTGAATAATTCTTTAGCCTTATCCTTATTTTTAAAATGTGAATCCACAGATACCTTTTTGCAACTATGAGGTTGTTTTACTTTTTGAAATATCCTACCACAATTGGGACATGTCCACATAATGAAATTATACAATATTTAATAATAAATAAAGACTAGTGACACTCCCGTTCCTACAAATATAGAATATTTTAAGCTTACACCAATTCTCAAAAATAAAGCTCCAAAGTGCAGCAAAAATTCGATCATTCCTCAATAACTAGGACTTCACCATCGTGAAGAGCTTTGAATTTAATTCCTTCTCTTTTGTAGTACATAACCTCTCTACCTACAGCCTCTGTTTCCGGATGACCGGGGGACTCAAAATGTGGGGCGAAAGCAAAGTCAATGAGTCCAAGCCCATCCCACAAAGTTTCTTTTGAGTATCCCTCTGCAGTTATAACCGGATCATCAACAATCTCCAAACCTTTTAGTGTCGAAGAAAGGATACAAACTCCCGCACTATAACCAGCATAAACTAACTCTTTATTATCCTTTTGTTTTTTTAACCATTCATCTAATCCGCTTTCTTTAAACGCCTTTCGTAGAACAAAAGTATTACCGCCTCTTATCCATAATGCTCCAAACTCTGATAGTTTGTGTTCTAATTCCTTAGGTTTATTGAAGTATTTTTTTAAATCCAACTCTTCCGCTTGAAGTCCAAGTTTATTCAAATCGTCAATTTCTCTCTGCACTCCTTCGTTGCGCCTTAAAATATCTGTTGAAAAATCTAAAGCGTTTGGAATTACAGCAATTTTTTTATTGACACCAATCATCCTAACTAATTTTTCAGGTTCATTTCCTAATCTATATGAGGATAAATACATTTTCATAGTTTAATATTTCGGAATTTAAAATTGATTTTCATAATATTTTATAACATTATCGCTTATTTCTGATACTCCAAGTGATTATTAATCACACAATAAAAAAAGACTGTTGCAATGATTATCTAATGTTATAATCTACCACTCATGATAAACCAGAAAGATTGAAATCTATCCAAGAATATCCATTCCGCAGCATACCTAAAGTTTGAATTAATTTATTGATTTATTCGGTTACTAATGCTTCCACTGCATCCTTACCCATTATTAGTCTTAATAATAGGTTATTTAATCGATCTTTAGTTGGATGAAATTTATCAAGCAAGTTATTGCTGTATTCATTAACCTCATAAGCCATATCCGACTCCTCATTTAAAAAATAGTAGTAGTCATACTTACATAACTGCTTCTGGGCATTAGTTAAATCATTATAATTCAAATAACAATCTTTTAGTGAATCTGACATAAACAAAAAGTGCTGCTCATTTAGCTGATTAATCAAATAAATATAAGGGTTGTAGTAGGCATAAAGGTATGCCTGGAGATCTGAATCTAGTTGAACAATATATTTCATTGCTTCGGATGAAGTCCAAACGTCGTCACTATAATGAGGCATCAAATGATAATAATCAGGAATTTCGTTTGATTCTATGATTTGTTGTGGATAAGCATCTAATTTGTTTAGCATATACTTATCATAACATATTGATATAAACTCGAATTTCGCTTTCAGGGTAAAAAAAGAAGGGCTGATGTAACGGACTAAAATTGACCATTCCGGTAATAAATAATATTAAAACATGTTTTATAGATTGTCATAATACTAATACATTTGATATTATGTGTCTCAATGAACTTCCATCAGTATCAAGAAAATCAGCCTCTTCGTGCAAGAAATTTAGCCTACCAAGCCTCTCAATTGGATCAAACTCAACCAATCTTTATTTATACTCCACCCTCTCACGAAAGACCGATTACAGTTCGATATCCTGTATTGGCATATGAAGATCCTATAAAAATAGCGGAAATTTTAGCAGTAGAAAATGGTAAGGTAGTGACCATTGCAGCTTCGGGTACTAGCTCTATAATTGCTCTAGCATCAGGTGTAAATGAAGTAGATGCCGTCGACATTTCCACAGAACAAATAGCTTATAACTATGCCCTGCAACATCTCTTTCTTTCTCTTTCTGCTTTTAATTTTAGAGAGGAAATAAATACATTTAACGCAGAAAATGGAACCTATGGAAATAGATTACCCTTTATCAGACAGAGAGTATTAAGAGATCTGCCTCAGTTTTTTGAAGAATTAAATGTTCCGGAAAAATATCATGAAGCTATTGCTCAATTCATCCTTTTCGAAAGATTTTCCTTCGTAGATGAACTTGATATCAAAGATCAGTCTTTTTCAGGATGGATTGATCCAGATTCAATTGAAAATATTAGAAACGCTATTTTAGAAAATAGATGGAGACTTCATGAAGTTGATTTAATTAATTATTTAAAGGATACTCCTCCGGAATATTATGATTCTATTTATACCTCAAATGTTTTTGATCATTTGCAACAAACAATGATACCTGGAAGTATTCAAGTGGCTTCCGAAGAAAAACAAACACATATTCAAAATGAATTTTCTGAGATTGCAAGTAGATCTTTAAAACCTGGAGGGAAAATGAACTTACATAATCTTCATCGACCACTGGATTCTGGAACAGCATGGAAAGAGTGTAAACTGCAATCATCAGAATGGTCACAGTGGCATATAGACCAATCAGAATACTTATTAAAAGATTGGCAGAATGGTACCTGGTATAGTCTGACAAAAAAATAATAAATAGTACAAAAATATTTCAAATTATAAACTATTCTTTAAAATGATATTGAAAAGCAACTGGATATTGTTTAATCTCAGGAAATAATATAATCACAGGGTGACTGGGTTTTTCTGCTAATAGTTTTTCAAGCAGCTCCTCTTCTGATATATCTCTCATATCGATAATTGGCAATCCACATTTATTAAAAGCTTCTGTTTGTAGAGTAGGATTGTCTTTGCTTTCTCTTCCCACCCAAGGAGTATTTTGTTGATATCCGTATACTGTAATTAAGTCCTCTTGATGAAAATTATCTTGATTCATCAATTCATTATAAACATCTTGCTGTATTTGAGCTGCATCTACTCCCCAAAACATAACTCTTTGTATTGTATTAACCATTTCTCCATCTTGCATATATGTAGCATATGTATAGACAAAACGTTCTTGATCACTTAAACCATAAATATTATCTCCTTCAAATAAACCAAACTTCACTCGAACCTCATTTTCTGTCCAATCAGATTGGTCATAAGGAACAATGTCTAGGGAAGAATCAGGAAACTCAACTAAAACATTTCTTTTAAAAGCTTGGCGCCATTGAGGATTCTCAACAGTAGTCTGAATCATACCGTCGCTTAAAACGTTTGGATTTCCTACTTTTGCCCTATAAGCTGAAATCATACTGGGAATAGCAAGATTTGTTCTTAAATAGGTAGATTTTGTCCCAATTCTTTGTCCACGAAGTGTTGGATCAACAGCCATATAGTTAATATCAAATACGGGGATACTTGATTCCCTCAAGTTAGTGGGAATAACTGATAATGTAGAATCATACATTACCACACTTGAAGTGCTTGTTATTTTGTCTCCTTGACGAGAAAAAGTTAGAGAAACAGCATGAGCTCCATCAATATAGTCTAGAATCGTGCAACCTGGAAATGTATCACTCATTAAGTCGTTTATTTGAACAAGGTCTTCATCTCTAATAGTGTCTGGTGATGCAACTATAAAAACGTTTTCATCTTCAGAGAACTGATAACTTTCATGTATTCCCATATCTAAACCCATTTCCTTATAACGCATTTTAAATTCTTCAATAATTGCTCTTTTCTCGGGTGGAACCGTTTCTAAAAAATTTATCTGTTGTTTGTCTAAAACCATATATTTTTATTTATAGTTATCTAAATATTTTATCACAATTGAAGAGGTTCTAACCTACAGTTCGGGGTAAAAAAGAAAAGTTGATGTGACGAGTTAAAAATAACTGGCTTCGCGTAATAGATTATGTTAAAACCTGTTATCTACCTATTGAGTAAATTACTTTCTCACTACTTTTTGTAATCTTTCAATCACGCGGAAGTTCACCGCTAACCAGAAAGTAATTAGGGTAAGAAAAAGAATAATTATGATAGAGACACCGGTATCTGGAAGCTCTTGAACGTTAGAGGTTCCCAATACATTCAAGTTGAAGGTAAGAGTATCGGTATTAGAAGCTAAGTCTGTAGAGGTAAAGGTAATA